>Ga0172367_10000774_pt1 | contig 48477 bp, 45 predicted proteins | sample Lak10m_FD_114542 | JGI IMG/M metagenome (GOLD analysis project Ga0172367, IMG submission 114542) | Freshwater microbial communities from Kabuno Bay, South-Kivu, Congo - kab_022012_10m | ecosystem: Environmental > Aquatic > Freshwater > Lake | place: Democratic Republic of the Congo: South-Kivu...
CACCGCATCCACCGGATCCGAGTAAAAGCTGGTCTGGAATTTTGCGAATAATTCCCCTGGGATCGTCGGGATATCAGTCACGCTGGCCATGGGAATTAATATACGTTTGCCTCCCGCATCGAAGGCGGCCTGCAGGGTTTCAGCAAGATTCTGGACCGGAATGATACTACCGCCCAGGCTCATATCGCCCAGCACAACCATCTGGGTTTGTATTGGCTTCTTGAGCAGGCCCGAGCAAAGCGCTACGAAGCTGGGCAAGGTCATGGCGTCGGAAGCCCCAGTGTTCTGCAACTCGACGACATGGACATGGAAGTCATGCTCCCCGGGTTTGGCGGAAGCGCTGACCCGCGAAGCATTGGCCTTGAAGTAATCGAAGGCGACCTTGATCGGCTCCTTGCCGCCGCTGCCCGATCCGACCCCGGACAGACTCAACTTGCCATTGCCCGCCATGGTCTGCACTTCCATGCGGTACACCCCGAGCATGCCGTTGCCGCCGGGCACGATGGTATGCAGCGTCCCAGGATTCGACGCGCCTTCCGGAATCAGTCCGCCGCCACCCTGCTCGGGCACGCGGATGAAATGCTCCTGGTCGGCTTCCAGGTCGATATAGCTGAAATGCACATCATAGAATTCCATCCCGCCGATTTTCTTGAGTTGCTCCTTCACCCGGCGGCGGCATTCCAGGGCATATTCCAGGCAGCGGCGCACGGCCTCCTTGTCGTAATCCCCGGCGGGATAGAGCAGTTTCAATAAGCCGGACACGGTACGGCGCACGGCGATGGTGTCGCGCTGGTTCAGGTGATTGCCCAAGCGGAAATACTGGTCGATGGCGTCGGCGAACCCGATCTTGCGGAGCTCCCGCAAGGCCTCGGCCAGGTAATCGACAATCAGCCCGTATTGGTTGGTGAAGAACTCGGGCCGCATCTTGGGAATCTCCCAGCCCGGGATATAGGCGTGGAAGCGGTCGAAAAACGCCGAATCGATCATGACCTCCGGGAAGGGCGCCAGGAGGTGGCTGGTCTTCACCAGGGTTTCAACGCTCTGGTTGATGTTGCCGATGAACACCATCGAGGCGCTGGCGTTGACGGACTCCCGCCCCCGCGAGAACGAGCCCGAAGCCATGTAGTCCTTCATGATCTGGACGCCATCCTTGTCCTTGAAGCTGATCCCGGCGACCTCGTCGAAAGCGACCACATCCAACAAACCGACCAAGCCCACCTTGCGGCTGGCCATGTTGTAGAACAGGTTGGCGACCGTGGTCTGTCCTCCGGAAACCAGGATGCTGTTGGGGCTGATTTCCTTGTAGACGTGGCTCTTGCCGGTGCCGCGCGGCCCCAGTTCGCACAGGTTGTAGTTGTTCTCGACCAGAGGAATCATGCGAGCCAGGAGGTGCCATTTCACCCGTTCCTGGAGATTGGCCGGTTCCATGCCGGTGGAGCGCAGCAGGGCGTCCAGCCATTCGGATTCGGTGAAGCCGCGCCGCCCTTCCAGGTAGGCGTCCAGGTCCAGGTTCGGCATCTGGATGGGCTTGAGTTCCTCAATGATGAAGGGCGAGCCTTTCTGGCCTTCCTCGTAGAAGTAGGCCAGGGAGATGATGCACCAGATGCCGCCCACCAGCAGCTTCTCGAATTGCTGGACGGTGCCAGCGGCAACCTCCACCCCCGTCACGCCGAGGTTGGAAAGCAGGGCTTCATACACGTCGCGCCGCTCGTTCAGCTTCACGGTCACCTTGTCGATGATCTTGTAGCTGCCGCGCTCGCGGATCTTCATCTTGACCTTCTCGGCCTCGTCGGGGCGGACGTAGTTTTCGGCCAGCACCCGCTTGACGGTCTCCATGCCTTCCCGGATCACTTCCGGGTCATCGGAGGCGCAATACATCCCCAACAGGTATTCGAGCACATACACCGGGACGTTCGCGCCTTCCTTGACCAGCTTGGTCAAATCCTTCCGGACCACCTTGCCAGCGAATTGACAAATCAGCAGGCTATCCAAATCGCGAGGTTCCATGGGGGGGTTTAGTGGTTAGTGGCTAGTGGTTGAGGCGAAAACTAACCACTAAAAATCGTTGGTGAACGCCAGGTCCACCTTGAAGGGAATACGGTCGATCTCGGCCTGGGTTTCGGCGTCGCGGATCACCAGGGCGTAGTCGCGCTGGCGGTCGTACTGGCCGGCCAGGATCGTCAGCACCACCGATTTCTTGCGCTCGTCCAGCAGCGCGGACCCGCTGTCGAAGGTCAGGGTGGCGAGATCGCTGACCAATTGCTCTCCGTCGCGCAGGGAAACGGTCACCGTCCGCGGCAACACCCGGTCCGATACCGCTTCGGTCTGGATGAACTCGAAGCGTTGCTTGTTGGTGACCACCTTGCGCACCGATCCCAACAACGAGATGCCGACCGGGCGGGATTTGGCTTGCTCCGACTCTATGGCTTTCACGGTAAGCACGGGCACCATGATTTCCTGCGGCATGGCCCCGCCATGGACGAACCGCGCCCCGCCGACGAAGTGAAAGCGCTGGAGACCCCTGGGCACCCAGAAATCCAGGCTATCGATCGTCCCCGCGGTCACGGCGGTGCTGCCGTGCCAGGCCTGGGGAACGGAACCCAGATTCCGGCCCAGCAGATAACGCTTCTTGGCCTTGACCGCACCCTCCGGCTTCTCGTCCAAAGCGCTTTTGTCGGCGGCTTCCAGGGGCGCGTCCTGATAGAGGTAACCATGGTCGGCGGTGAGCAACACCAGGCCGCCATTCAGGGTGTTCATGATGAACCGGACCAGGGCCGCCAGCTCCGTGATGGCCTTGGCGGTGGCCTCGAAGGTCTGCCCCTCGGTGGCCTGCTTATCGCCGATGGCGTCGATGAGATCATGGTAGACATACACCACCCGATGCGAGCGGACGAATGCCCGCCCCGCGTCCTTGCCCATGGCGATCAGGTCGTCGGCCTTGACGGCGATCCCGTCAACATCTTGCAGAAGGGCGGAGCGCTGCTCCAATGCCGCAGTGGGTTGGCCGTCGGCGTGGACATCGCCATTGGCCCGGTAATCCAGGCGGGCATGGGGCAGCAAGGCGGCCATCCCCAGCGCCGTATAGCTGGGCAATACGCCGAGCATGGTTGCCAACTCGACCGCCATGCGGTTGGCGCTGCGCAGCAGGCCCGCCAGTTCCACGGCGGCCTCGTAGCGGAAGGCGTCGCTGATGACGACGAATATCCGGGCGCGGGCGCCGCTGTCCAAGGGTGGCCGGACCTGGGTATCGAAAAACTCATCCTGACGGGGGATTCCCGCCAACCGCCAGGATGAGAGCCAACCCTGTTCACCTTCCAGATAGGTGCCCAAGGCTTGGGCCAATTGCGGCAGGAACCAGCCGGTATACGCCGACTCGATGGCGGCTTTCAGGCTTTGCAGCAACTGCCAGCCGTGGATTTCGACGTGGTCGGCGGCGGTCAGGAAGTGGCGGTAGCGCTGATCGAACAGGAACAGCCGGTCCCGGTAATCCGCCCATAAGGCGGCGGCGCTGCCGTAGCCCAGGCCCTCGCCGCATGCGGCCTTGAGCTCGAAAAAATCGGCGGCGGCTTCCAGCGCCTGATAGCAGGCCACGAAGGCGGCGATGGTTGTGTTGGAATCGGCCATGAGCGGTTTGGCCCAGAAACGGTCGCGGCGCAGGGCGATGACTTCCCTGACTCCGTCCATGCCCACGCCGCCCATTTGGATGATCCGGTCGCGCAGGCCCGCGAGAATCCGCTTTTCGGCCACCGCGAAGGTTTCCACATCCGCGAGGGCGGCGTAGTCCATTCCATGCAGATGGGAACCGAGGTTCAAGGCTTCCGCCACCGCTTCGGAAACCGCCTGGTAGGCTTGGAAGGCGTTCAAGTCGCTACGCCAGCGCGAGACGAACACGCTGGCATTGGCCGCCAGGGCAGGTTCGGCGAGTTGGAAATGGCGCAGGGCTTCGGGGAGTCCGGCGCCGTGCAAGGCGCGGGCGAAGTCGGTGACCAGCAGGCGGAACAGGAGATCGCGCAGGGAAGGTTGGGCTTCCCGATAGCCGAATTGCCGGGCCATCAGCGACCAGAAGGCCGGTTCCAGGTCGAGGGCCACGATGTCGTTCCAGGCCTTGGGCGTCGCCGCCAAATCCACGCCCTCCGGTCCCGACAATCCCGCCAGCAGCCGCAGGGCGATGGACAAAGCCTCCGGTTGGTCGGCGCGGGTCAGAACCCCAAGCATTTTGGTGTCCAAGTCGGTTTCATCGTCCTGGGCGCCGACCCAGCGCTTGAGCCTTTCGACCCGGTCTTTGTTGCGGAGGAACTTGGCCCGCGCCTTGAGGTGGTCGCGCATGGCTTGGTTCGCCAGCCCCAGGTCTTCCAGCAGGATGGAGACCGTGTCGGCCCGGAAGGCCCGGCTGTACAGGCGGATATCCAATAGCCAATCGTAGGCAGGATTAGGTTCCGCGTTGGGCGAGTACAGGAGATAGCAACCCGTGAGGTCTTGGGTTTCCAGGCGGATTTTCAAGGCTAGGCCGCTTTCCTGGTCGAGTCGGACGAGGTTCACGCCGTCCGGGAGATGGATTTCGACAGAGGCCGTGAATTCGCCTTCCGGGTCGTTCCAGAAAACTAGGCGGTGGCCTTCCTTATACAGGCTGGATAGAGCTTGTTGGATGCGGTCTTGGGACATGGCTTAAAGGGATTCGATAGCCTTTTCCAGGCTTTGCTTGAATTGATTGAAACTGGGCATGTCGATACGGTCGATATCCAGGGCCGTTTCCACCCAAGTTTTCAATCCTTCGGCGGAAGTGTCCGGTAGGATGTCGCCCAGTTGTTTCTTTGCTGAATTGGGACTGTCGTCATTCCCGGAAAGAGCGTTTTCCAAATCGGCGCAGTTTTGATAAGGGTTCGGTTTGGCCGCGCAAAGCAACCATGCTTCTGATTTAGGCTTAGGCAGCATGGGCACGCCTCGCTCGAATTGAGCGCGGAGAAACCCTTGCTTCATGGAATTCCATTTGTCCCGCCAAATCCCGGACTTAGCCGAACGGGTGCCGTCGCCATCCCGGAATAGCACAGCGACAGCCATATCATTAGCCTCGGCTTCATGTTCCTGAGCAATTTCACCGAGCATCCAGGCATTGATGTAAAAATATCCGGTTTCTTCGCCATGCTTTTTCCCCACGAGAAAGGTATTCCGCTTCTGGCGTTTACGATCAGCCACACGCTGCGCTAAAGCGGTTTCACTGACATAGCGATAAGCTTCCGGGAAATCTAGCAAAGAATATCCAAACCGGGAACTTTCGATGAGCCGGTCCAATAATAGCGTCATCGGCCCTACATCAAAGTCCACGCCGCTGCATTGCCCTTGAGAGTTATTGCAACGCCCCAAATCGGTGGGGCCTTCCCCGCTGAGCAAGACAATCATGCCGATGCATTCCCTGAAGATTCGGCAAGATCGAGGGCAATGCATTCCTCGGTGAGTGCCCGCAAATCCGTATCGACAAAGGCTTCTCCCGGTCCCATCCAGCGCAGTTTTTCTCCGACGCGGGGGATTTCGAAAAAGTGCCTGGCCCGTGTTTCTCCCGCCGGGGTCTTATAGATGTATTGCACGGATTCCCGCGCGGTTTCATCTTCAAGGTAATTCAGAATCATGGGGCTATGGGTGGTGACTAATATTTGCTGCTGGCTTGCCAGCAAGGTTTCCACCAGTTTTTCGATAATCTCGGGATTGATGCCGTTTTCGATTTCATCAAGCAAAATCAGGGAGCGGTCGGATTCCGCCTGTGCAAGAATCGCGAGGATGCGCAGCAAGCCATCGCTTAAATGTGCCGCTTCGGTTTCCAGCTTTTGGTTATCGAATATCTCGATAGCCGATAATTTTTTCCAGCCCGCCTTCATGCTGGAAATTTTGTAATCGACTAAATTCGGATAAAACCCTTTTAGCAAGCCGATCAGCCGGTTTTTGTCCTGGCCTTTTATTCCATATAGATAAGCAGATAATTTTTCGCCTCCGGCACCGATATCCACGTCGTTAGTGCGGGCACGCTTGCGCATGAGATGGGGAGACAGCAATTCCAAGGAGCGGATGCGGCGAATCGCGCCCAAGAATTCCAGAATAGGGTCTGGAAGTTCTGAGGGCTTTAATTGGGAGAGTATGGAGCCTTCATAAATAAAAGAAATATCATTCGAAGGCTTGCTCAATATACGGTATTTTTGTCCGGTATTTTGTAGAATCGGCTCAGCATTTAAGAAGACGGTTTCTGAAGCACAGCGCAGGCTTGTTCTATTGAAATGCGCAATCCAAGCTAGGCTGCTTCCATTATCGGTTTGATATTCAACAAATAAGGTGATATTGCTTTCCTTGCGTAATTTGCAATTTAAATCATGGGCGGTCCATCCCCGATTTTCCAGCCATATTTTAACTTCGCCAGTAAGTATATGTGCTATAAAGTCCAGTGCTTGGAGAATAGTCGTTTTTCCTGCGCCATTCATACCGATTAAGCAATTGAACTTGTCGAGCGGTATTATTATTTCAGCGAGCGACTTGAAGTTCTTGATGGTTATTTTTTTAATCATCGATTATTCCAGCTTCATTGGTTAGGCGTATCCTTGCCAACGGCATTCCCACAAAAAATGGGAACAGCCTATGAAAGGCTTAGCTTTTATTCCCCTATCTGCCTAGCCAACTTGTCAATCAAACTTAGGTTATACCGAATACCCTGCCGCATCATGGATTCCACGGCATCCCGGAAGGAGGGTATCCAAGCCTGCTGCTTGGCCTTGAGCAAAACGCCCAAAGTACCAGTGACATTCAAGCCAAGATATTCCGCCATATTGCGTCCGATCTTTTCATCGATCACCACCCAGTCCGCACTTAGTTTGCGGGCCATATCGAGTGTATGCTTTTCCCCTTTATCGAGCTCCAGCAAAAGTGTTGGATACTCGATAGGCGTGGATTCAATTTCTTTCACCCAAGGCAAGGAACGAAGGTCAGGGACTGCCATGGGTCCACCTACGGCGCATTCCTCAATGACTTCGCCAACCAAGTGGATTTGGGTAAACAAGCGTGGCAATAGATCGAGTTGCCCGATACCGCTGAGGGCGATCAACGGGGTGGTATTCGAGAAAACAATCATAGCAAGGCGGTTTCCCTGGCCAGATCGTCCCCGGAATCCTCCAGCAAAACCGCCCCGGCATCGAATGCCATGCGCAGGAACTCAACGCGCCCGATATTCAGCCAGGCAGCCGCCGTGCCCGACGATAACTTGCCTTCCTTGAATAAGCTGATGGCGGTTTGCCGTTTGATGTAGTCGGCGAATCCTTCGGCATTGAGATGCAAGCCCAATAACAATTCCGGTGGACAGTCGATTTCAATCGTGTGTTTCATGGCCATCCTCCATTGCTGGGAAACTATTGGGGGAATCCGAAATCATCCGCCCATTGATCGAATAATAATTCGGGATGCCGAGCCGCCGGTTTTTTTCCTGGGCGTTATGGGCGGCGGTATTCCCAATAGCCTGTATTTCGACTGCGCGCCGGAAGATTTCCGAGTCGGTCAAAGGTTTGAATTTTGTGCTTTTCATGGATCGATCTCCAAGGATCGGATAAACGATTGAAATAGGATGGGGTCTACCTCGGCGACTTCCTCGCCTGAGCCTAGGGCGATCAGGTCAAAACCGCCACCCGCATTGCTGAAAAGCTGCCATTCCTGTGCAAGTGGCCGGTAACGCGTCCAGAACAAGCGCCGCGACCGTCCGAAACGTCGGCGTACATCTTCATCGGGAACGTGGTGGCCGCCTTGGGCTACCCGTTCGCGGATGCGGGCAATACATAAATCGGGCGAATCCAGGGTGACGAAGACAATCGTGACCATATAGCCGAGATGCCTGGCTTTTTGGATGTATTTTTCCAATCCCTTCCCGGACAGGGTGGATTCAAGAACCAGCGATTCACCATGGGATAAGCGCGTTTCCAACTGGGTCAGGAATCGCTTACCGGCCTCGACCCGAACGCTGGCCGGATCATCGGGTGCCAGAGCGGCGGCGATGGCATCAGCGCCCAGGTAAGCGATGCTGAAACGGGCGACGTACTCATCGGCGAAGGTGGTCTTCCCGCTGCCGTTGGGGCCACCCACGACGATCAACCGGGGCGGGTCGGCCTCAGTCATCCGCGGAACCTCCGGTCACGGCCTTCACCTCGGCCAGCAAATCGCCGAACTTGCCGTAATTCACCTTCACCCCATCGTCCAAGTCGAGGCTGATACGCCTGTCGGCGTAGTGGCGCAGCTTCTCGTCGTAGGCCAGCAGTTCGACGTGCTTCTTTTTCAGTGCTTTGATCTGATTGTCGATCTTGTTGCGGGCGGCGGTGGAGGGGGCGGCGTCCTTGTCCTTTTCCAGCATTTCGATGCGGGACTGCATCTTGCCGGTGAGCGGGACGACGTATTCGGCGCGCATACGAGCCAGTGTGCCTTCGTGGTAGCGATGCAGATACACCAGCGCCTGGAAGGCACCCTGTTTGCCGCTGCTGAAGAGCCAGTAGATCGGGCGCTTTTTGTAAGTCTGTAGGTGGTTCTTGAAGAAACTGGAGGCCAGGTAACGGCGGATGGTCTCGTCTGGCGTCTCGTTGCCCTTGATGCCAAGGCTTTCGGCAAGCCAGGCCATGTTTTCCTCAAAAGTCGGCGCCGGCCAGACGGCGAGGATGAATTCGCGGACGCGGTTGGCGGCATCGTCCTCGAACCAGAGTTCATCGGTGATCGGGATGATGCCGTCGGCGTCGGCGGGAAAGGTTTTGTAGCGAGTGGCGTCGAAGCCGACGTTGCCGGCGTGGGCGTAGATCAGGCCGGGTTCGTCGAGGCTGTAGCGACCCATCATGCAACCGATGGCATATGAGATCAGGCGTTGGGTGTCTTTTTCGCGGTCTGCGCGGTTAAGGGTGATTTGGTCTTCGGGGACTTCGGGGGAGAGTTCGTTTTGGAGGCCGTAGGCGTTGATGAAGAGGCGGTTGTTTTCCTCCTCTAATTTCGTAATCGCAGTTAACTGATTTCCTGCTGACTTAGACCAATATATAAAGGAATCAGAAAGGGTCATACAGCGACTAGGATTGGCAACAATAGCGTGGCTTCCAAAGTTCCAAGATATTTCATAACTATCCCAGTTGGCCTTAGATAAAGCCACCGCTTTTTCAAATATATCTCTGCATTCCTGCGAATCAGGACTCGCAAGTGGCAGGCGGGCAACATCTCCTGGATTCGCATGTAACGTTGGGTTGATAACCTTCAGCCACTCGATCACTGGTTTCGATACGAGGTTGCAACAAATTTCAGGAAGCCCCAAATTTGTCTCAAAAATGGAGTTTCCAACACTGCTAAAAACTGAACCTTTTGGGTAATACCTCACACCAAACGGACCGCTCGTGACATCAGACCACGTCAGGCAATCCCGGAAATAGTATTCCTCAGATGGGCATTGGTTTCCAGATTCTTTGAGGAGTAAGTAGGAGGTTTTGTCGTAGTTAATTACATAGTCAAGGTTGCCATACCATTTTTTAGCCTCACCGCCTTTGTTGAAGGGAATCCATTTTGTTTGGGTGTTCGTCCAAAGCGCCTCCGCAGATTCAGTATTGAAAGAAAACTTACTTATATTGATCTCATGCCACAATCGAATGTGTTTGTCGTTATCTCCTGTTGCCATACCTGCGCGAATCGCAGAGTGACTCCCAACCGATGGATAATTCTCGAAGATGGCAAGTTCTTTATCAGACACCCAATAAGCAACCGGCTCACCTGGAATTTTGCGAAAATCCTCCTGCCGAATTGATTCAAATCGCGATTGCCTACTGAGAAGTTTTTCTCGCTTCGCTTCATCATCACCTTCGATTAATCTGAAAAAGCTGGGCAGATAGTCAGACGAAAAATATTTTAAGAGAACAAAAGCCGTGGTCTGAACAACTTCCCCAGAAATTTCCGGAAACGCCCTTGCACCTAAATGTGCCATCGTCACGATTAAGCGCTCTCTTAACAACCTGCGGCGGAATGATTCATAGGACGAAAGAAACATCCATCCTTGCATGGTCACCATACTATTGAAGGCCAAAGGCTTGCACCAGTTAAAGCCCCGTTCTATAAACATCGCGAAAAGGTCAGACTTGCTATCAGGGAGCGTGCGTTTGGCATACGCCTTAAGAATCGGATTCATCCCCTTGCTGCCCATATATGGCGGGTTCGCCACCACCGCATCGAACTTCATCGCCAGAATCTTCGCCTGCTGCACCAGCGGCACCAGATCCTGCGCCGCCGTCTTGGCAAACACATCCCCACTCTCGATGGCCTTGGCAATGTCCTCTTCCAGTCCGGCCAATTCGTCCTCCAGTAGCTTGGGAATCTGAATCAGCGAACCGAAGGTCTTGGCGTGGGTGAAGGTGCCCAGCAACGAACCCAGCACCGTCCGGTTGATGCCGTGGGGCTTCAGGTGGCCGGCGAACTCGTCGAGATCCATGCTGGCGCTTTCCTGCAAGGACAGGACGTTGAGCTTGATCGGGCTATCCAGTAGCCGCCGATCATCGGCACGGGCCTTCATCAGCAGGGCGAAGCCGGCCAGTTGCGCGGCTCGGTCGTCGATGTCGAGGCCGTAGAGGTTTTTCTCCAAGATCAGACGCGGGATGGCACGGGCCTGATAACCGCGCTCCAGATAGATGCCCTTCAGCACCTCGTAGGCTTCCACCAGGATGTGGCCGGAGCCGCAAGCGGGGTCGAGCACGGTGATGGTTTCGGGGTTCAGGCTCCCGCCGTCCTCGTCCATGCGCGTCTTGATCAGGGCATCAAGTTGCGCCTGCACTTCCGGCGTCTGCTCGGCGGGCTCGATGGTGTACGGCCACTGGCTCTTGAGGCTTGAGGCGGGGTTGGCCATCAGCCACAGCCGCCCGACGCTGTTCTGGACCAGATATTTCACGATCCAATTCGGCGTGAACAACTGGGTGGCCGCCGGGATGTCCTCCGACTTCACCACCTTGCCGATGACTTGGTCCTTCTTCTCGCTGATGTAGAACTGGTAAAGCCAGCCGATGATTTCGACCTCCCGCCAATCCTCCTCCGGGATGTCCGCCACCAGCTTGGCGATCACCGAATCCGTATGCAGCAGGTTGTCCGGCAACAGCAACTCGGTTTCGTCGTCGATGCGCTCGAACAGGAACGGCATGGCGCTGGCGAGCGCGTTGCACTGGGCGATCAACAGCAAGCGGTACAGCGCGTTGTCTTGGTCCCCGGCCAGCTTAAGCTCGATCACCTGTTGCCGCTGAAGCCCCGGCAAATCCAGGTCGGCGGCGTGTTCCAGGATTTCCGGCAGGTTCCCGGCGCGGTTCGACAACACCCGGTAGCCATGCCCCAGGAATTCGTGAAGCTCCATGTAGCGCAAGGCCGCGAAACGGTTGAACCAGGTGTAGGCCATGGCCTCCAGGGTCTGGGCCAACCCATCGCGGCGGACGCGGGCGGCCAGCTTCTCGCGGGCGGCGGCGATCTTGCGCGGCCAAGCCTTGCCGCCGATCAGGACGGTATCGCCCGCGACCTCGGCGGGTTCGATCCCCCGTTCGGAGAACCCCAACAGGTTGGCGCGCTGGCCCACGGCCTGGATGAAATCGCGGCGGGCCTGGGGGGCGTAGGTCTTGAGCTTGGCTTTGTTCATGCGGAAAAATCTTTCAGGAGGACAATCCGGCCTTCATTTTTGGCCTTGTTGTAGTAACGCTCATCGGCAGTCACCAAGACGGCTTCCGGTATATGGAAAGCCACGGCGTGGTAAAGGGTATCGAAGAGATGATGGCTTAGCCGGACCGAAAGCTCGGTGGCCGTGGCATAAATGGCCGACGTTCCGTCTTGGTGGAATTCGGTATTGAGCAAGTCCCGAAGAATATCCGGCGCCTCGGCGGGCTTGAGCCGCGCGATGACGCCCATGGTTTCGGCAATGAAATGCGGAGGCTGATGCAGGACGATTTCCCCCTCTGCGGCTTTCGCCATGATGGTCAACGCTTGATCGATGTCACCTTCTTCGGGGAGGGTCGGAACCAGCCATTTGACTGCCACGCTGGCATCGACAACCCACCGCTGCCTCATCGGCGCAACTCTTCACGGGCGGCGCGCACGTCCTCCGCGCTCACCGGCGTCATCTTGGCCCGCCGCTCCAAAATGCTGGCGATCGCTTCACGGCTACGCTGTTTGCGTTGCGCGCGCTCGATCACTTCGCGCATCGCTTCGGCGATGACGGCGCTTGGGTCCTGGCCATCCAAAATCCGCTCAAACTCCTGTTTCAGCGGCTCGGGAATATCGAAAGTCATCGTGGTCATGTGAAAATCCCAATTTAGTCACAACATCTCCAATGCATCTTAACCGGGAGGGCAGGTCCGTGAAACTTAAGGATTCAAGCAATCAAAACCCCGCCATACCTCCAAAAAAGGAAAAACTGTTTCCGCCAACCACGCTGGAAGAGGGCATAGGGTGCGTCGGCTATACAGGGCCACCCTTGACACTGGAAGAAATCGACCGATTACTAGAAGAAGATATTCGCCGTACTTGGAGCAGAACCCAGGGCTAATCACTGAATCCGGGCTTTCTGACCGGCCTGGATCGCCGCCAGCAATTCCTTCCGCAACCGGGCCAGATAGGTTTCCACGTCGTCCTCGGATTCCAGGTAGTACTTGCCGGAAAGCTCCGCCGCGCGGATCACCTTGGCTGGCTTGTGGACCTTTCCGCCACCGCCCGAACCCCCCCCTCCTGTCGAACCGCCGGTTCCGACGGAAGTCCCTTGCTCCTTCTGTTTCGCCTTGTGGATAAGCTCCAGGGCGGCGTCCACCCAATCGTCGGCGCCCTTCAATTCATGGCCGATCTGCGGGATGTTGGTGTGGGCCTCGACCTTCTGCTTGAGCTTTTGGAGCGGCAGCAGGGCGGCATTGCGGAGGCTGTCGTCGGCCTTGACCTTATCCAACTCGGCGACCACCACGGCGATGCATTTATCCACCTGGCTCGCAGCCTTCGCGCGGTGCTCGGCCAGTAGCTGGGTATTGCGGGCCTCGACGATCTGCACCAGGCGGTCGATCTGGCTGATCTGGGCGTAAGGCGCCTGATTCTCGCGGATTTTGTTCAGCTCGACCAAGGCGCTGGCGACCACCGATTCCTGGCTCAATTCCGTGATGTGGGGCTGGAAGCGGGTGATGGCGTCCAGCAGCTTTTCCCAGGTGGATTTCTGGGTGGCGTAGAACCCGCCAAGATCATGGACATCGTCGGAGATATCCCGCCAATCATTCGGCGCCTGGTTCAGCGCCTGGATGAATTCGAAGGCGTCGCGGATCGCCAGTTGCCTGGCAATCCTGGTCAGCGCGTTATCCAGTGCGTTCTTGCCCGGATAGTGGCCCAGATCGGCCAGGGCCTTGTAGCCGCCCAGTTGGGTTTGCCAGTCCCGCAAATGCTGCCGGAAATCGGCGACCAGTCCGTCCGCGTCCTCGCGGGCCAGTTTGCCGAAAACGTCCTTGAACAGACTCCTGGCCTTGGCGACCGAGGCCGGATCGGAAATTTTCCGTCTCAGCAGGGATACCTGCTTGTGCTTGACCGCCTTGGTCAAGGGGTCATACGCCTCCTTGGGTTCCAGCGCGCCGCCGTCCAGCATCAGGGTCAACTCGCCGCCCATCCATAGCCTGGCCACCAACAGCACGGTTTCCATCTCCGGCCAACCGTAGGGCTTGCCCCGATATCGGACCACCACGTCCGACAGCAGTATCCGGGATTCCGAGGCCGCCAGCTTGAGGTATTCGCGGACTTCCCTGAGCGCCTGGGGATTACCTTCTTCGCCATCCAGCGCCAATCCCTGTTGGCCAATGTCGTTGGCGGACAGCACCGCCTTGATTTCCCGATAGGGATCGTCCCGCAGAACCTTGAGATAGCCCAACTTGGTGTAGGTGTTGGCGATCAGATACGACAGCGCCTCGTCCAGCAGAATAGCCGGCGCACCGGCCTTGAACAGGGGTTTCTGGCCAAGGACATAGGCGTCGCCTTCCAGGAGCAGGCGCGTCAGCAGGATTTTGAGCCGTTGCCGCCGTTCACGGTTTTCCTCGGCGCGATCGGAGAGGATGCGGCGCAACGAAGGCGGCGCGGAGGCATCGTTCTTGAGACGGACATACTTGTCGGTTTGCAGCCAAACGCGCAGGTCGGCGCCCAGTGATTTGTCGTCGCCCAAGCGGATCAGGGCCGAGCCTGGGCCTTCGGTGCTGCGGACCAGACAGCGCGGCTCCCCGAAATTGTCATAGTCATCGTTGAGCGGGGTGACGATTTCCAAAGTCAGCGCCTGAGTCGCCTGCTTGTAGGGCACGGCGTCGCAGAGCCGGTTGAAATCGTAATCGGTTCTGGTGGGCTTGTAGCGGACCTTGGTCTGGCCGTTCAGGCATTCCTCGAACAGGATTTCCGCCAGCAGCTTGTTGATCTCGGACGTAGCCACGTCCACACCCTTGATTTCCCGGCTGACATCCTGCTCCTCGTTGGTCAGGAAGAAATACAGGTCACCGTTGCGGTTGATGAGGTTCTGGTTGTCCAGCCGCCCCAGGCTGTCCTCGATGCGGCGCTTGAGCGCCAGACGGTCGGTGTCGATCTGGGCTATGCACAGGGTCACGAGGTTATCGATGTTCGGGCGGACGATATCGACATAGCGGATCAGGAACAGCACCTGGAGGACCTGGACATCGAACGGCTCGAACAGCGGATCTTCACCGGCCTTATCGATGGCGCGCTTGACCACGGGGTCCAGAAAGCTTTCGATGGACGGATAGAAGTGGTAGAGCGGGACCAAGGCGCCCATTTCCCGGTCGCCGTTCAGCAGGGTGGCGGACTGGAACGCGCTGAGCATTGAACGCTCGCCCATGGCCAAATGGCGTCCCGACGCGCCATGCCTGCGAATCGCCTCGAAGATTTTTTGCAGAAGCTCGAATTGGTGGGGCGCGAAGGGATAGTGGGCGGCGAAGTCCTGGGCATTCTTGTACTTTTTCAGGATCACCTTGTTGTTGGCGAAGTTCAGTTGATTGATCAGGATATCGCCCTTGGCCTTGAACAAGGCCAACAATTCCTCCATGGCTTTCGGCGTCTTGTCCAGCAAGCGTTTGGCGATGACTTCGTCGGTGTTGGAACTGGAGAGGGATAGGCGGGTCACGAACCGGCCCTGGATTTTGGAGAAATCCTGCAGGTGGGCGGCGTTGGTTTCCCCGACGACTTTTTCCAGGTCCTCCTGCGAGGTGACGATGACCCAGGCCCGTCCGCCACAGATCGTACCCAGGTTCTCGGTGATGGTTTGCAGGGTCAGCATCAACTGGGAACTGTCGCCGATGAATTGGCCCACCTCGTCCACCAGGAATACGATGCGGCGCTGGCTCCCCTTTCCGTCCAGGTAATCCTTGACCTGCCTGGCGAAGCCCTCGATGTTGATCTTGTAGCGCTCGCGGGCGTCGTCGAACCAGCGGGCCGCCGACTCCCCGGACATGGATAAGGCTTCGGTCAGGGCCGCGATCACCTCATCGCGGCGGAAATCCACGGCATCCCGCTCGTCTTCCCAGCGTCCACCGGCTTCGCGCTCGAAGGCCGACTTGAAGGTGTCGTAGGCCCCCTGTTCGGTCAGGTAACGCTCCATGCCGGCGATATGCGGATGGTCGCCGCTGAACCCGCGCATCTCGTTGAACACCCGCAGGAACACCGACAGGATGGCGTCGCGCTCGTCCTTGCTGTCGGCCTTGGCGTCGATGTTGAACAGGATGACATCGGTCTCATCGTTGACCGTCCGCTTGATATCCCCGATCAGCAAGGCGTCGTCGATCTTGTCCTCGAAGAACTCGACCGCTTTCCTGACTTCCGGGGAACCGGGTTTGTGGGCTTTCAGGTTGGAGAGCAGATAGCCCAGGATTTTGAGGAAGTGGGATTTACCGGAACCGAAGAACCCGGAAATCCAGACGCCCATGCGGCCATGGATGTTTGGGTCCCTGGGGTGATCGATGGCGTTGACATAGGCCGCGAAGAAGGCCCGGAAGTGCCGGTCCAGTTCACGGGTGATGACGTATTCTTCCAATTCCTGCCAGACGATTTCCTCGTCGCGCTGGTCGGCTTTCACCACTCCGTTGATGGGCCGGTCTATTTTCTTCGCGAAAATCTGCTGTATCCGCATGGCGGTGTCCTGCGTATCGTGGGCTAGGGGACCAGCCGGAAAGCCCGGTAATAATGGTCGTCGCCGAGTTTGTTGAATAGCTTGAGGGTGAGTCCGTCGTAATGGCCGGGATAGAACATGACCAGGGGCAAATCCTGTATCAGGGGATGCAGGGCGCTCAGCAAGGTATGGGTACGCAGCATCGGATAGACGCTGCCCACGCCGGAAATCAGCACCAATTCGGTCACAGCCGTATCGATCCGGCCCATCAGTGACTGCGCGATCTTTTGCTCATGCAGCGGACCTTTGAGCGCGGCGGACAAGGCCGCATCACCCTTTTTCGCCTGCAAATCGATGGCCCGCTCCAGGAGGTTGCGCTCCTGAAGATGATCGATGACCAGCCGGAAAAGATTGATGTGGGCGTACCGGACGGGATTGGGCCCCTTACCCAGGTTGGGCAGGATGACGTTGACCAGAAAATCCCGCATTTCCAGCTCGTGTTCGGCGGGATAATCAAAGATGTAGAACCCGATTTCGTTGCCTAATCCCTGGTTTTGACGAAGTTCCGGGGACAGCAGGCGGGGCAGGATTTGATTCAGGCGGTCATTGAGCGGCGGTGGCTTCATGCGTACAGATCCATGCATTCCTGGACATAGGTTTCCCGGTAGCGTTCGAGGTAATCCCTGACCACAGGATGCAAGGCTACCCGACACAGACGAGGGTTACGGGTCGCATCGATGTAGCGCGCTTCCTTCAGGATGCGAAGGATGACCTGGAAAAGTTTGGCGCGGGTACTCTCGCTCCAGAAGGATACAGCAGGGTCTCTTTGAGTGCATTCCAGGAAGTAATATTCCCAGTCCTTTCTGGACAGGGAGGTCTGAAAAGTGCGGATGTGCTCTCTCAAAACCTCCCGCATGAAATCGCCCATGAGGCGGCTATGCTTGATGGCGGCGATGAGCAGCATTTGGGTGGCCACTTCGGCTTCGCCCTGATTGATGAGGCGTAGGGCTTCCTCGGGCATCGGTTCAAGGCGGTTGCGGATCAGTCGCGACAGGCGAAGGGCGGTCGACGGCGCCCTCTTTTGCAGCAGGTTATCGATTCGGAGCGCTTGGTTCCACTCCTGCGGGGTTGGCCGGGTCAACAGGAATCCGGCGATTTTACGGCTCTCCGGGAGCATCAAGGAGCCTGCGGATAATTCTGCGTTGTACATTACCCACCCCCCTCTTCACTGGAGAGGCCGGTCATGTCAATGTCTTGCAAGCTATGACGATAATCATGGCCGGGGAAAGATGACTGGATGGGTACACTCCACAAACTGGCCATGCCACGCATCACGCCCCAACCGGCAACGTGAAACCTATTCGTCGCGCGGGTCCTGGCCGTTCTCCCACCAGTCCCCCAGCGCCAGCGTGACCGCCTCGAAAGGCGCGGCGCGGACGTCCTCCGCGTCCGTATACAGCCCGGCCACCGTCCATTGGCCCTCGCGCAGGATGTAGGTCTCCAGCGTCCGCGCCAGCGGGTCGACCAGCCAGAGATGGGCGACGCCATACCGGGCGTAGACCTTCATCTTCAGCACGCGATCCTTCTTGACGGTGCTCGGCGACAGCACTTCGCACACCCAGTCCGGCGCCACCTCGAAGCGATGATCCCGGGGCAGGTTCGGCATTCGTTCCCGCCGCCAGCCGGCCAGGTCGGGCACCAGCACCTCCGTGTCGCGGATGAAGTGGATCTCCGGCTCATCCAGAATCCACCAGCCGCCCGGCCCGCCACGCCCCCGATGAAACGCGCCGCCGATGTCCATGCCCAGCACCGAACTGGCCGAGGCATGCGGCCCCGACGGACGCGGCTGGGTATGCAACTCGCCGCCGATGAGTTCACCCACCAGGGTCTCGGGCAAATCCAGCAGTTGTGCGTAGGGATCGAGCGTCTTGGGTACGGCGGACATCAGCAGATCCTTGGCAGTTGTTCGCCGCTGAGGCGCAGAAGGATGCGCTCGGTGCCGAAGGGGGTGCGAATCCGGACCTGTCCGGCGGGGCTTTCCGTGAGCCGACCGATCAGGGCGGCGCCCTCACCCAGAGGATGCCCGCGCAGCACGGCTAGGGCGGCTTCGGCCTGGTCGTCCGGCAGAATGAGGGCCATGCGACCTTCGTTGGCGACATACAGGGGGTCGAAGCCGAGGATTTCACAAACGCCCTGAACCGCCTCGCGCACCGGGATGGCGTCCTCCTCCAGCGACAGGCCGACACCGGCGGCTTCGGCGATCTCGATCAGCGCGCTGGCCAGCCCGCCCCGGGTGAGGTCTCGCAAGACGTGGAGGTCCACGCCCGCGTCCAGCAGCCGGCCCACCAGCCCGGACAGGTCGGCGCAATCGCTCTCCAGCGTGGTTTCCAACGCCAAACCTTCGCGTTGGGCCATGATGGCGATGCCGTGGCGACCGATGTCGCCGTTGACCAGAATCACATCGCCGGGCCGGGCGGCGGCGGGCCGGATGACCGGCGTGCCCGCGTCGAGGCGTCCGATGCCGGCCGTGTTGATGTAGAGCCCGTCGCCGCGTCCGCGCTCGACCACCTTGGTGTCGCCGGTCACGATGCATACACCGGCCGCGCGCGCCGTGGCCGCCATCGACTCCAGCACGCGCCGGAGAGCGTCCACCGGGAAGCCCTCTTCGATGATCAGCGCCGAGCTCAGGAACAGGGGCCGCGCGCCGGCCATGGCCAGGTCGTTCAGGGTGCCGCAGACCGCCAGTTTGCCGATGTCGCCGCCGGGGAAGAACAACGGCTTGACCACATAGGAGTCGGTGGTGAAGGCGAAACGCTGACCGCCGCTCTCGAACACGGCGCTGTCGTGCCGCGCCGCGAGATAGGGGTTGTCGAAGGCCGGCTGTACCAGCCGGTCGAGCAATTGCTGCATCAACTGCCCGCCGCCGCCATGGGCCATCAGCACGCGCTCATACTGTCCGATGGGCAGCGGGCAATTCAGTTCGGGAAAGTCGCTCACGGCGGTGTCGTGCTCCGGCGCGGGATGTAGATGGTCTGTATGCCTTCCTGGCTGTCGCTTTGGGCCGCGCGCGCCTTGTTTTTGGCTTTGGTTTTGGATTTGGTCTGAGTCGCGGCGGCCGCGGGAGGGGTCGCTGTCTTGGCCGTCTCCACTGGCGGGCTGGCGGTCTGGACCGGTTCCGGCGGCTGACCCGCGCTGGGAAATCCCCGCAGCTTGAGGCACTGCCGCACCATCGCCGGCGTGGGCGGTTTCATGGACGTTGCTCCACTAGCAGACACGGTGGGTATGCCCTGCTGCTGACATTTCTTCAGGGCCACGAGCAAGGGATCGGTCCTGGCGTCCTGCTGGTATCCCATCCCCTTCATGCATTGAAGATAGCCGGTCGCATTGATGGCGGCGGCCGGGTCGGCGCCTGGCGGCAACGCCTTGGCGGGATTTTTGGCTCTACAGATTTGCGCGTCCGCGTAATAGGGCCCTGTTTTTTCGCTGACCGCCTGAGCCGGCGCCGTGCCGGCACACCCGGCTTGCAGGATCAAGGAGGCCGTGAGCAGGGCGGTGAGCCGGCGCCTGGCAAGCCGGAGGTGGGCGTTAAACGAAGACATGCAAGGGTTCGAATGACTCATGGCTGGCTGTCGGTTGTATGGGAAAAGGAAGGCCCGGACGGGCGGATCGTGGGTCGATAGCGGTAGTAGGCGGCGCAGGCGCCTTCCGAGGACACCATGGTCGCGCCCAAGGGGTGCTCCGGTGTGCAGCGGGTTCCAAACGCGGGACACTGGTCGGGTTTGATCGCGCCTTGCAGCACGCGGCCGCTCTGGCATTCGGCGGGTTCGGGGGCGCTGACTCGGCTGAAGCTGAACCGCCGCTCCGCGTCGAAATCAGCGTAGGCGTCGCTCAAACCCAGCCCGCTGGCGGGGATCACGCCCAGCCCGCGCCAGGGTCGGTCGATGACCTGGAACACCTGCTCCAGCAGCCGTCTTGCCGCCACATTGCCTTCGCGCCGGACCATCCGGCGGTATTCGTTCTCGACGCCGTGCTGCCCGCTCTCCAGCATTTGCAGGCAGCGGTGAATGCCGGCCAGCAGGTCGACCGGCTCGAAGCCGGTCACCACGATGGGCAGGCGCCGGGCGGCGGCAATCGGTTCGTATTCGGTGTAGCCCATCACCGTGCAGACATGGCCGGCGGCGAGGAAACCCTGAATCCGGCAATCCGGCGCATCCAGCAGCGCCTCCATGGCGGGCGGCACGCGCACATGGCTGACCAGCAGCGAGAAATTCTTGAGCCCCTCCTGTTGCGCCTGCCAGACGGCCATCGCCGTCGCGGGCGCGGTAGTCTCGAAGCCGACCGAGAAAAACACCACCTGCCGGTCTGGATGGTCGCGGGCCACGGACAGTGCATCCAGCGGCGAGTACAGCGCCCGCACGTCTCCGCCCTCGGCGCGCGCGGTGAGCAGATCGCCCCGTGATCCGGGAACGCGCAGCATGTCGCCGAAAGAGCAGAGGATGGCCCCCGGCTGGCCGGCAATCTCGATGGCCTTGTCGATGGACTCCAGCGGCGTTACACACACCGGGCAACCGGGTCCATGGATCAATTCCACGCCATCCGGCAGCAGCCGGTCGATACCGTAACGCAGGATCGCGTGGGTCTGGCCGCCGCAGACCTCCATCAGCGTCCAGGGCCGGGTGCGGAGCCGCGCAATGGCGTCGGCCAGCGAACGAGCCAGTTCCGGCGCGCGGTATTCGCTCTGATGTTTCATGAGGAAGGTTCAGTCCAGTTCGAGTTCGGCCAGCGCCGCGAATTCCGCCAACGCGTCCCGCGCTTCGTCCTCGTCGAGTTGGGAGATGGCGCAACCGGCATGGACGATGACATAGTCTCCCGCGCAGGCCTCGGGCGTGAAGGCGAGACTGACTTCCTTGATGACGCCGCCGAAATTCACCCGCCCCAGGCGTTGGCCGGGGGAAGTCTCGGTGACGCTGACGATTTGACCCGGCACTGCCAGACACATGGAATTACCTCTGCAATATGGAGTTATGAGGGGGTGGCGCATCCACGCCGGTATTTACCCCCCGGTAGGTCTACAATAGCGGGATTTTAGTTCGCTTGAAACTCGCGACATGAAAGTCCTGCACTGCTCATGGATTCCGGAGCCCGACGATACCTTCGTCCAGGGGGGCGATCTCTGGCTGTGGGTGGAGGATGACACGGTACGTGAAACCCGGGACGCGGACCGTCACCCCCGCCATCTGGCCAAGACCGATCTCATCGCTTTCCTGGAGAACACGCTGGGCCTGACGGTCTCCGCCTATGAGCGACGTTTCCATATCGCCCCCCAGCGCGTGACCCTCCCGACCGTGGCCAACGCACCGCTGCCCGCCCCGGAATTCGAACACGGGCTGGATGATGCGACCCCCCCCGCGGCGCTGCGCGGATGGGAAGTCGACGCCTACCGGCTGGTGCGGCCCATCCAGCAGATCGGCGAGCTGCGCTTCCTGGCGATGTGCCAGGCGCACGAGGCCCGCCCCGGGAGTGACCTGCTGTTCTGGCATTACTATACCCAGTCGATCAAAGCGGTCATCCTGCGCGATCGTTACATCCCCGCCCTGATCTATCGGGAAGCAGGGCCGGAGGGTTACGAACTGCACGCGGGCTGGGAAATCGTCTCCGACGAGTATGACCAGCTGGTCCGTGAAGCCGGCGTGCACATGCCCGAGGGCTGTGCGATCGTCGGCGAGCGGCACTATGAAAAAACCAGCCTGCTGCGGCATTGCGCCGAGGTGCTGGTGCAGCGCGTGGTGACTCATGGTTCCAGTTCATCCCGGGTCGAGCGCCGCGTCCGCGACACGCTGGTCGATGCCGCACGGCAGGAGCTGCAATCCAGGCACCCCTGGAAAACCGGCGAGGGACTGCCGATCTATCAGGACTGGCTGGCCTGGCGGCGCAAACTGGCGGCCCGGCGGGGCGAGGCCGGCTTCACCCTGCTGCTGCAACTGCGGGAAGCGGCCACCGAACTGGAACCCTGGCGGCTGGAGCTGCTGGTGGCGCCGCGCAAGGATCCCTCCCTGCAAATCCCCCTGGCCGATTACTGGGTCCTCAGCAACGAGGCCCGTCACGCCTTCACCAGCCTGTGCGGCGCGGGGTTCGACCAGAACCTGCTGTTGGCGCTAGGGCAGGCGGCGCGTATTTATAACCCGCTCTGGGAGGGCCTGGACGAGGCCCAGCCCTCGGGCATCAATCTGACCCTGGAAGACGCCTTCGCCTTCCTGCAGGAGGATGCCTGGGTGCTGGAGGATGCCGGCTTTACCGTGCTGGTCCCCTCCTGGTGGACGCCGCAAGGTCGGCGCCGCGCCAAGATCCGCCTGCAGGCGGGCGGCGACTCGCCCTCCGGCTCGAACCGCCGCAATGCCCTGGATCTCCAGAACCTCATCGCCTACCGCTACGACCTGGCGCTCGGCGATGAGAGTGTGGAGGAGTCGGAATGGGCGAACCTGGTCGAGAGCAAGTCGCCGCTGGTAAGGTTCCGCGGCCGCTGGCTGGCCCTGGACCGGGAGAAGATGCGCGAAATGCTGGAATTCTGGCGCCGCCATCGCGAGGACGAGGCCGGCATGAGCCTGCCGGACTTGATGCGCAAGTCGGCCGAGGACGCGGAGTTCTTCGAGATCGAACCGCGCCAGGCCCTGGCGGAAATGCTGGGCAAGCTGCGTAATCACAGCCAGTTGGAACCCGCCGACAACCCGCCCGGCCTGGAAGCCCAATTGCGCGATTATCAGAAACGCGGCCTGGCCTGGATCGCCTTCCTGGAGAGCCTGGGCTTGAACGGCTGTCTGGCCGATGACATGGGTCTGGGCAAGACCGTGCAGGTGCTGGCGCGCCTCGTGCATGAACGCGAAGGCGGAAACCCGGTGCGGCCGACTCTGCTGATTGCGCCGACCTCCGTCATCGGCAACTGGAAGAAGGAAATCGAGCGCTTCGCACCGGGTCTCTCGGCCTTCATCCACCATGGCGCGGTGCGGGTGCGGGACGGCAAAGCCTTCGAGCAGGCCTGCCTGGCCTGCGCGGTCGTCATTACCTCCTACGCGCTGGCGCGACGGGACGAAAAAATCCTGTCCGCCATTCGCTGGCGACGGGTCGTGCTGGACGAGGCGCAAAACATCAAGAACCCCGCGTCGGCGCAGAGCAAGGCCGTGCTGAAGATGAGCGCCGACCACCGGCTGGCCTTGACCGGCACGCCGGTGGAAAACCGTCTGCTCGACCTCTGGTCCATCTTCAACTTCCTCAATCCCGGCTATCTGGGCAAGCAGTCACAATTCCGCCAGCGCTACGAACTGCCGATTCAGCGCGACAACGACCCGCGCCGCGCCGAGATGCTGAAGCGGCTGATCGAGCCCTTTGTCCTGCGCCGGGTCAAGACCGATCCGGAGATCATCCGCGACCTGCCCGACAAGCTGGAAAATCGCCAGTATTGCAATCTCAGCAAGGAGCAGGCCTCGCTTTACGAAGCCGTGGTGCGGGATGTCGAACAGCGGCTGAGCTCGGCGGAAGGCATCAACCGACAAGGTCTGATCCTGTCCACCCTCACCCGGCTCAAACAGATCTGCAACCATCCCGCCCAATTCCTGCACGACGGCAGCATCTTCGCCGGCGACCGCTCGCCCAAGCTGGAGCGCTTGCGGGACATGTTGGGTGATGTCATCGGCGAGGGCGAGAGCGCCCTGGTCTTTACCCAGTTCGCCGAGGTTGGCGCCCAACTGGAAAAACACCTGCGCGAGCAACTGGATTGCCCGGTGTTCTATCTGCACGGGGCGGTGCCGGCCTCCCGGCGTGAACGCATGATTGTCGAGTTTCAGGACCCGGAGACCGGTCCCGGCGTCTTCATCCTGTCGCTGCGCGCCGGCGGCGTTGGCATCACCCTGACCAAGGCCAACCACGTGTTCCATTTCGACCGCTGGTGGAATCCGGCGGTCGAGGATCAGGCCACCGACCGGGCCTTCCGCATCGGCCAGCGCAAGAACGTCTTCGTCCACAAGTTCATCACGCTGGGCACGCTGGAAGAACGGATCGACCGCCTGATCGAGGAAAAGAAGCAGGTGGCCTCCCTCATCGTCGGCAACGACGAATCCTGGCTCACCCAGCTCGATAACGAGACCTTCAAGGAACTCATCGCCCTGAACCGGATGAACGTGCTGGAGTGAGCGCCCGCCAGGGGCATGGATCAACGAGCGGGTAAAGAACCATCAACTCCCTCTCTCTCCAGGGAGCATAAGCATCTACACACAAACAAGTCATTGATTTCATTCCCCTCTCCAGGAGGGAGAGGGGTTAGGAGCAGGAATGCCAGCCTCATCAAACCCTTCGCCCTCACCCTCAATCCCCGCCCAGGCTATGCGCCAGCACCTCCCCCCGCTTGACGACCTCACCCACGGCATAGCGCGCATACATGTCGCGCAACTTGTCCAGGTGCTGCGTGATCGAGGAATAATCGTCGCGGTGCCGCTGCATCGAGCGGGCGAACGCCTGACAAAACTCGGTACCCAGCGTAAAGGCCCGCAGTCCCCTCACCAACTGTGTATTGCTGTCGACTAGAATTAGGCTGAGCAGCCAGCGGTAAGGCGGCGCCGGTTCCGGTGGGACATAACCCTGGGCCGCCACCGGATGCACCGGGCACTCCTGCCAGCCGATCACCTCGCGATGCACCAGTTTGCGGCCCTCGGTGAGGGTCCGGCAAAACCGAATGCAGACGAACGGCGTCTGCTCCAGCTCCACCAGCACCGCCTCGAACACGCCATTGTGGAACCCTTCGATCTCCCGCGGGGTGGGCTCGTCAAAGCCGAGAATGAACTCCACATGCGGCGCCTGATCGGGGTCTACATGATCGCCAGATGGCGCATAGTTGAACTGACAGCCGGATTCGACCCGGCGGTAGAACGGCTGCCCGACGGTGATGGCGTACAACTCGGGTTGGGGGCTGGCTGGGGTCATGGAGTAAGTCTCGGAGTTGGAATGGGTTCAAAAAATGATCTGTTGAGTGATGGCCCTTGTCCATGGGGGTGTGGCCATTGTCTCGCCGCCGCCCGTCTGGGGAGAGACTTGTGTGCATTCCCATGCCTGGCGGTGGACGGAAGGGACGCAGACTAACCCCCGACTGCAACAGTGGCAACTCCATTTTGCCAGGTCTTGCGCATCGGGCGATCGCCAGCAATTCAGGACTGAAGAATCGGCGCTCGATCAGACCGGTGATCCGGGCAACCGCCGCACTACTGAATATCCGCATACAGATTCAAGGACATCAGATTGAAATCGCGGTCGTAAACCGCGTCGCGGTTGATGTACTGATTCATGTAACCGATTTCCGCTCTCCAGGTGGCGTCGAACTTGTAGCCGACGCCCACGAAAACGCGATTCTGATCGAATCCCCCCGCCGGACCCCAATCGACGCTGTTGAGGTTGAGGAACAACTCATTCGCGCCCACCAGGGACCAGGCGGCATCGAGAGGATAGGCGAGCCTTACCAACTGCCGGAAGCGTACCGCGGTATCGCCGCTGATATTGACGGTTCTCTGCTCCAGCCGTGAGCGCCATTGAAAACTGCCCAGGGCGGTAGGCGTCGCGAAGGTATATTGCTCCCAGGCGCGATTTTCGTTCATGGGCTCCCGTGAGAGGGGTGGGACGGTATAGGCGAAGGCGTAGCCCAGGTGGACGGACTGCCGCGCATCGAAACGATAGCCGATGGCGTCATGGGTGACGACGCTGGAAACCTGGAACTGTTGTCCGGCATCGCCGAAAGGCCGCGCGGTCTCCGTCGTACGCAGCGAAACGTCGCTGTAATAGAGCCAGGGCGAATCCTGGCCGAATTTGCCGCTGACCATGAGGTTGGACCAGACTCCGAACAGTTGTTCGGTGCCTTCGATGCCATCATCCATGGCCGGACAAGTTGAGGTGATGGACAGGCTCCACAAGACCAGCGCCAGGCGACGCGAGCTCAGGGGCACGCACGGCCTGGGTGTGGCTGGAAACAGCATTCCGGGGTGTCGGGGTGTACGTACAGGCGGAAATAGAACTGCCCATCAGAAGAAACTGACGCTCACCAGCAGCAGGATGAGCGGCGGCGTCCAGTGTGGCCAGTGCGATATGGCGAGTTCCCGAGCCCACCGCACGAAGTCGGCCCTCGACTGGAATTTTTCCGCCAGCCGTCGACGCACCTCGCGGTAACCCAGAAAGATCAGCACGCTGAAGGCGCCCAAACCAATCCAGGCGGTCCAAAGTTGGGCATCACGACCTTCGAGGTGAAACAGAGACTCCAGCAAATGCTCCAGGCCCAGTTCGAGGATTTCGACCAGCACGTGCAGCAGATGCAGTATGAAACCCAGAATGGCATCCCCCTGAAACCATAAACCCAGCACCAGCAGCGAACCCAGCACGGCCGGTGAACGCCACCGCGGGCGATGCTGAACCTGGGGCGGCGGGTTTTCCCCCGAGGGTGAATGCGTTGCAACACCCGATCCCCGCCGCGTGCCGGGGGGGGCTTTCAAAAGGGTTCCGAGGTTTTTCATGGCCTGCTCCTGAACGGTCCGGAAGAATGTCGTCAGAGGGATCTCATGTTCCGATTCGACACCATTGCACCATGAGTGATGCGGAAGATCAACCCTGTATTGCCAGAATCGCTGGAAACACACCTGTGTGGAGGTAACGCACGAAGAACCCGGGGCAGCGGCTCGGGGCGGGAGTGGCCAAAGGGGGAATGACGCGGCCGGACGGCCCTCCCGTGGACCGCGCGCCCGAGCGGGAAGATTTTGCGCGTCGAGGGTGTCCATGACGGGCCCGCATCGCAACTCAAATCCCCGGACTGCGCTACAGCAAGCCGGCGAGCTGCAAATGCTCGCGCCGCAACTGACTGTTGAAGGCCTCGATGACGGCCGTGTCGCGCAGTTCGCGTGGCGTGGGTATGGCCACGTCGCCAATCACCGTGGCCGGGGCGGCCGAGAGGAAGATCAAGCGGTCGCCCAATGCGATGGCTTCGGCGAGATCATGCGTGACGAACAGCACCGTATGCGGCCGCTCGCGCCAGAGGCGCAGGATCAACTCCCGAATGCGGCGGGCGGTTGGCGGGTCGAGCGACACCAAAGGCTCATCCATCAGCAGCAGATCGGGATTGATGGCAAAAGCGCGGACCAGCGCCGCCCGCCGCTGCATGCCGACCGAAAGCCGCTCAGGGTAGACCGCGCGCGCCTCGCTCAGCCCCACGATCTCGAACAGATGATCGATATAGGCCGGGTCATGGTCATCGGGCAGCGCCAGCACGATGTTGTCCTGGACCGTGCGCCAGGGCAGCAGGCGGGGATTCTGGAACACATAACCCAGGCGCGGTGCGTTGGCGCCGGCAGGATCGGGGGTGATGGATCCCTCGAACTCGCGGTCCAGTCCCGCCACCAGATTCAGCAAGGTGGTTTTGCCGCACCCAGAAGCGCCCACCAGACAGACGAATTCATTCGGCTGGACGCTCAGATGCAGATTTTCGATGATCGGCCGCGCCGTGTCCGGGCCGCCCCGGTAGCGCTTGCGACGAATGTCGAGGGTCAGCCCGCTCACCGCCGCCACCGTTGCGCCCGGCGGTCCAGCGGACGGAGCAACAGCCCTTCGATCAGTTGCACGACTCCGATGAAGGCGATCGAATAGGCAAGGATTCCAGCCACGTCGAACATCTGAAAATACAAATGCAACTGATAGCCCATGCCGTTGCTCCGGCCCAGCAGTTCCACCACGAGGATGATCTTCCAGATCAGGGCCAGGCCGGTGCGGGCGGCGGCCAGCACGAACGGGAACAACTGCGGCCAGATGACATGGCGCAGCGTCGCCACGCGCCCGAAGCGATAGACCTCCGCCATCTCCAACAGGTCGCGGTTCAGGTGGCGCGTCCCTTCGCGCAGGGTCACGATGACATTCGGCAGCTTGTTGATGACCACGGCGGTGATGGCGGCCGTCTCCACGAGGCCGAACCAGACATAACAGAGAATGATGGTGACCAGCGCCGGGATATTCAGCGCGATCACCACCCAGCTATCGAAGAAGCGGTCCAGCCGCGAACTACGGCCCAGAGCAATGCCGATGACGGCACCCAGCAGCATCGACAATCCGAAGCTGGCCGCCAGCCGCAACAAGGTGATGCCGAGATGATGGGGCAGCCGGCCCGAGGCGACTTCCCGGCCCAGCACCTCGAACACCGCCATGGGCGCCGGTAATAGCGACGAACCGGCGTGCATCGCCGCGAGTTGCCAGACGGCGACTAGGGCGGTCAGCGACAGCAGGGGAATCGTCAGGTCTCGGGTGGTCGGCACGGGTCACTTACGAAAGAGCCGCCGGTAGCGACCTGGCGGATAAGGATGGGCTATATTGTAATGGTTTGACAAACCGTGGCGGACAGACGGGCCGCACCAACCATTCGCATTTTGGCTTAAGCCTTGTCAGTCCGACCCTGGAGGACGGCATTCAGCGCTCTGTCAGGTCGCCATCGGCGTGATGGACGCCTGATCCGGGTCTTTTGGCGGGTTAAGGTTCATGTCCCTGTGGCTGGATTCCCGGGTTCCCTGCCGGAATGATGGGGCCAAGGGTCCGGCTAAAATGAGAATGGCTGGTCTATTGACCCGCCTGGCCTTGCCTGCCATCGACCAGAATCCGGATGCCGATCTGCGGATGTCGTACATCGAGCAGCCGGACGGTTCAGGTCACCCGTTCATGCTGATCGACGATCGCCAGGCAACCAATACTGCCGATCCCAATTCCATAGGCTCAAGACAGGACAACACACAAGAGAGGTCGCTATCTGAGGACGGCCAACCAGACAGCGGAACGGGCCATTGAAAAGGAAGGAGTGAATCCGAAAACCGGCGAGCCGAACAGCGACCTCTTCGTGGTTTCGGATCACGGTTTCGCGTCAATTCACACCACCGTCAGCCTGAACAAGTATCTTGCCAATCAGGGCATAGACCCCAACAAGATCCGCGCCGTCACGTGCGGACCGGCGGTCAACGTCTGCATCAATCTGGAAGGGCGCGAGAGCGGCGGCACGGTCTCCCGGACGGAGTATGTCGAGTTGATGATTTCATGAGCCAGGCATCCAGAAACAGCCTGCACACCGAAGCTCAAACCACGCGATTTCCTGAAGCGGGAGGCGGTTTCCAGCAGTTCACAGCGCCGCCGGGTCCCCTTTATCTAACGCGTGCGCAGCGGTTCCTGGAAACGGACGCGCCAGAACTCCTGGTCCCCGGCTTCGTCCGGCAGGCGCGTGGCGGCCGCCGAGACAGCATGCTTGGGGCAGTGTTCTCCTGTCTCGATCCTTCCCCCTTCCAGGCGGCAATGCTCGACCTTGCCCTTCAACGGCTGATCACGGGCATCAATCAAGGTGGTGGTCATGCCGAAGTCGTTGTCGTTGGAAAGAATCAGCGTGCGCGGGTCGATCAGCGCCAGCCCCTCGGCTTTCTCAGCGCTCCAGCCAGCCTGGTCGAGGTCCAGCAGGAGCGTCTTGGTCATGGGTCGAATGTCTACCCCGGCAGCCGCCGCAAGGGGTAATCGCTCATGGTCAACGAGAAACAGCCGGTGCGACTCCTCGCCTTCGGCATTGCGGCCCTGCTCGATGACCACGAAGCGTCCGCCGCCCAACGCCGCCATGTCGCCCAACTTGGCCTTGCCATGGTCGCCATCCTGGTAATCGGCGGCGTTCAAGGGATAGGCATATTCCCGGAATTGACGGGTTACGGGATCGATCTCCACCCAGGGGATGCTGGGTATGCTGGATTTGATGTTGCTTTGCAGGGCCACATTGAGACGCCGGGTTTCCGCGTCGTAGGCGAGCAGTTCCAGTCCGCGATTGGGACGGCGCTGCAGCCAACTCGCCGGCAACCCATCACCCGGCTTGAGGACTCCCTTGACCTGGCCGGTAGCGGGGGCAACCTGCAGGACCGAGGGTCCGTACTCCTCGCCTATCCAGAGGTTGTCACCGTCCCAGGCGATCGATTCCGGATCGATGCCGGCATCATCGGTCGGAAGACGCCGTAATTCATCACCCAGAGCAACCTCGCCACTAGAACCGGTACCGTCGAGGGAGTGCGGCAAGCCTGTCAGTGGCCGCTCTGCCATGCGGATAGCCGTGATCGAGATCAGCCGAACCCGGCTGTCCTCGATTCTGATTAAGCCAAACGCCGGATTGTAGTCAGGCGCTGGAAAAAGCTTGCTTTCATGCCCATCGACCAGGGGACCCTCGCCGTTGGGCCCCCGATCGGACAAGGCCCAGAGTTCGACACGGTCTCCCTGACGGGATTTGAGGCTCAGGCCGCTGCCTATCGATAGCGGGAAGCCCTGCGGAAACTCCCGTTGCGTCAGCGCGATAGGTCCGGGATAAGCCACTGCCCCCTGGCGTTCGGGGTCGTAGCTCAACCGCGTCACTTCAACGGGTCGTCCCAATGCATCGACCCTATCCGCGGTATCCAGCGAGTAATGTCCGCAAGCCACCAGGCTGGCCAGAGCCATGGCGGAGGCCAGTGTCCGGAAACCCCCGCGCTGCGCCGGTCGTCCCGAGTACGTGAGTCTTTCGCTCCCTGGCAACATCCCTGGCCCCCGGTTAGCGCTAGCCAGTCCTGTAACGTAAGGCCTCGGTCAGGTGAGGCTGGATGAGTTCCAGCATGATGCCGTGCAACTTGGGGTTGGCGCAGACGATGCTCCCGGTCTCGAAGTATTTATCACGGCCCTCCAGATCGCTGACGATGCCCCCGGCCTCCTGAACCAGCAACACGCCCGCCGCCATGTCCCACTGTTGCAGACCGATTTCCCAGAAGCCGTCGAAACGGCCGCAGGCGACATAGGCCAGATCCAGCGCGGCCGAACCTGCCCGGCGAATGCCGGCGGCGTCCTTGAGCAAGCTCTTGAGCATACCAATATAGGCATCGAGGAAGCTCTGATCCTTGAAAGGGATCCCGGTGCCCAGCAAAGCTCCCTGCATGCCCTTTTGCTGGGTGACGCGGAGGCGGCGGTTGTTGAGGGCCGCGCCCGCGCCGCGCTGGGCGGTGAAGAGTTCCTGCTTGACGGGATCGTAGACGACACCACGCTCGATCCTGCCACGGTAGAACTGGCCGATGGACACGGCAAACTGCGGAAACCCATGCAGGAAGTTGGTGGTGCCGTCGAGGGGATCGATGACCCAGACATATTCGCTGTCGGCGGGCCCCTGCTCGCCATGCTCCTCACCCACTACGGCGTGGGTGGGGTAGGCCCGTTGCAGAATGTTGACAATTTCGTGCTCGGCCTGGCGATCCACATCGCTGACAAAGTCGTTGCGGCTCTTGGCGGAGATGTTGAGCAGATCCACGCGATCCGTGGCGCGGACGATGATGTCGCCCGCGGCCCGTGCCGCCCGGATCGCGATGTTGAGCATGGCGTCCATGATTCGGGTTCGTGTCGTGAATGATTCGTGAAATTTGAAATGAGCCACCCCGCCGCCCTTGGCGCATGCGGAGCATGGAAGTAACCGTGAAGGTTAGCAGACTTCTGCTATATTTGGGTTCCTTATTTCCTGGCGTATCGGTCCCTGAATGCAGCAATCCTTGTCTCATGTGCGGATCGTGATGGTCAACACCACGCATCCCGGCAACATTGGCGCGGCGGCCCGGGCCATGAAGAACATGGGCCTGTCCGATCTGGCCCTGGTGGACCCCCTGGTTTTTCCCAGCGGCGAAGCCGTAGCCCGGGCCTCGGGCGCGGACGACCTGCTGAAGGGCGCGCGAGTGTATGCCGCTCTGGAAGAGGCCATTGCCGATTGCGCGCTGGTCATAGGCGCCAGTGCGCGGCTGCGCAGCATACCCTGGCCACAGCTCGACCCGCGCGAATGCGCGGCCAAGATCTTGGGTTCCACCGCCCAGATAGCGATTCTGTTCGGTCGTGAACATTCGGGTCTGACCAATGAGGAACTGGAGCGCTGCCATTATCTGTTGCACATTCCCTGCAATCCCGAGTTCAGCTCCCTGAACGTCGCCGCCGCACTGCAAGTCGTCGCTTACGAACTGTTTTATGCCGCCATCGGTAATCCTGCCGCGAAGGCAACCACCGCCATGGAGCCGCTGGCCACCGGCGAGCAGATGGAATCATTTTTCAGCCACTTGGAAGACGTACTCCGCGACATCCGTTTTCTGCATCCCACCAAGCATGAGTCCTCTATCCTGCGACGGTTGCGGAGGATGTTTCAGCGGGCGCAACTGGAGGAGAAGGAAATCCACCTGCTGCGCGGCATTTTGACGGCGGTCCAGCGGCGGTCAATTCCCTCCGGGGAGTAGCCGTGGTCATCTTGGTCTGATCAGGGGCACTGTGGCTCCAGGAAGTCACGACTCGCCGTTCGGGAGCGATTGCCAAACCGCGGGGCCACGGCAGGCAAGCATTGAGCACGTTCCCTCGCTCTGGCTATATACCCACCTTGCCTGTATGCGTGTGACCCTAATCCATCAGCATTGCCGAACCAGAAGAGCCGTCCCCACGGCACTTCAGAATCCAGGTTCGAACAGGTCCGGCTCCGGCAGGGACTGGACAGGCGGAATCATCACCTCCTCCTCGTAGGGGATCGACTCCCCCTCCGCGTCCCAACCCGTTTCAAACTCCATCGCGGCCTCCTGGTAATACTCCCAATCCAGGTCCTGCGGTGGGTCCGGTTCCATAATGATTTCTGGAGTGGGCTGCCAGTACGGTTCCGGTAATGGCTCGGGAACCGCCTCGGGTTCAGATTCGGACTCCAATGGCGCTGGCACCTCAGGCGTGGCGGCAACAGGTTCGGCCGCCGGTTTTGGCGGCTGATGTTCGACCCAGGGATGGACGACAACGGGTAACGGTCGCGCAGCAGGCGACTGGCTTGATACCCGAGGTGGCCCCACGGACGGGGTGAGGGAGCGCTCGAAGGCCCACAGTCCAAGCACCACTAGCGTCGCCACGAGTCCCATCTTTGGCAAGTTAAGCATTGCCCGTTCTCTCTAGCCAGTGACAAAATCCAGGCGCATATGCTAACCCCATCCCACCCTGTCGACCACCCAAGGTCTGCGGTTGGCGAGGCACTCGGCGCCTGGATCGCAGCGCCCCATCCCTCCAATGGCTAATCCCTGTTACAGGCGTAAATCCCTACGTGCTGCCAGTTTGCGGCGAATCCATTTTTCAAAACCCACGGTCAGGTAGATCAGCAGCCCGCAGGCGCTGGAGAGACCCCATTCGGCCAAGCCCAAAGGCATGGTATGAAAGATCGGGTTCAGGCTCGGCACGTAGATGATGACGGCCTGGGCCAGCATCATCGTGGTGATCCCTGCCCAAATCCAGGGATTGCCGAACAGGCCCACCTTGAACATCGAGTGGGTCAGCGACCGACAATTCAGAAGATAGAAGGCCTCGCCTATCGCAAATATATTCACCGCCGCCGTGCGCGCCCTGGCGATGGGTTCCCCTTCGGCCAGCTCCCATTCGAATTGCCAGAAGGCGGCGGCAGTCAGCATGACGCCCACCACGACTGACCGAAACACCAGTTGCCGTGTCAGAATGGGCTGATCAGGATGCCGGGGCGAACGCCGCATCAGGTCCTTTTCCTTGGCTTCAAAGGCCAATGGCAGCCCGATCAGGATAGCGGTCGACATGTTGAGCCAGAGAATCTGGACCGGCAGGATCGGCAAGGTGATGCCGAACAGGATGGCGATCAGCACGACCAGGCCCTCACCGATGTTGGTCGGGATGGTCCAGGTGATGAATTTCACCAGGTTGTCGTAGACCCCGCGGCCCTCCTCGACGGCGGCGGCGATGGTGGCGAAATTGTCGTCGGTCAGCACCATGGCGGCGGCCTCCTTGGACACTTCGGTGCCGGTGAGGCCCATGGCGATGCCGATGTTGGCCTGGCGCAGGGCCGGTGCATCGTTGACGCCATCGCCGGTCATGGCCACAACCTGGCCCCGCCGCTGCAAGGCGGTCACCAGGCGGAGCTTCTGCTCCGGCGCCACGCGCGCGAATACCGTCGTGGCCTCGGCAATGCCGGGTAACTGGTCGTCGCTCACCTCTTCCAGCTCGCGTCCTTCCATGGCCGCGATCGACGTTGACCCGGGATCCCCCAGCCCGATCTGCCGGGCGATGGCAACGGCGGTGCCGACATGATCGCCGGTGATCATCTTCACGTGGATCCCGGCGCCATGACACTCCGCCACGGCGCGAATCGCCTCCGGCCGGGGCGGGTCGATCATGGCCTGGAGCCCCAGGAACGTCAGCCCCTCGCTCACATGATGGTGACCCAGGCGGCGCTCCTCATCCAGATGGTCGCCCCGCGCAAAGGCCAGGACCCGCAAACCCTGAGACGCGAGGTCGGCGACCGCCCGGTGAATGGCTTCGGTATCGAGTGGGCGCGGGCACAGGTTCTCATCGAACCGCAGGGAACAGCGTTTGAGGAGGCTTTCCACGGAGCCCTTGACATAGATGTGGTGGGCATCTTCCGCTTGGTTGTAGTGCAGGGTCGCCATGAACTGGTGGGCGGATTCGAAGGGAATGGCGTCCAGACGAGGATGGCGGGCATCGGCGGGCTCACGATGCAGCCCCGCCTTGTGGGCGGAAACCAGCAGCGCGGCCTCGGTCGGGTCTCCCTCAACGCGCCACTGCTCATCCTCTCGATATACGCGGGCATCGTTGCACAGGAGTCCGGCCTTGAGGATTTCGAGCAAGGCCGGGTGCTCGGCGGGCGCCACGACGTGGCCCTCATGCCGAAACTCCCCTTCCGGCGCATAGCCCGACCCGCCAATCTGATACAGCTCGTCCCCCGCCAGGATGGACTGAACGGTCATCTGATTCTGGGTCAGGGTGCCGGTTTTATCGGAACAAATGATGGTCGTGCCACCCAGGGTTTCGACCGCCGGGAGTTTGCGAATGATGGCGTTGCGGCGCGCCATGCGCTTGACGCCGATGGCCAGGATGATCGTGACCGCGGCGGGGAGTCCTTCCGGAATCGCGGCTACCGCCAGGGCCACCGAGGCTATGAAGGTATCGACCAGGTCCTCGCCCCGCCACCAGCCCGCCGCGAAGGCCAGCGCGGCCAAGCCGATGATGAACCACATCAGCACCCAACTGAACTGACCGATCTTGCGGGTCAGCGGCGTTTCCAGCTCGGTCGCGTCCCCGATGAGGCGGTTGATGCGCCCGATCTCGGTCCGGTCGCCGGTGTCCACCACCACGCCCAGACCGGTTCCATAGGTCACCAGGGTCGAGGAATAGGCCATGTTGGCGCGTTCCACCAAGGGCGTGTCGCATGGCAGCGGCTGAGTGGTTTTCTCGACCGGCACGGATTCCCCAGTCAGGGTCGACTCGTCGATTTGCAGTTCGCGGACCTGGAGCAGACGCAAATCCGCCGGCGCCTTGTCGCCGGATTGCAGCAGCACGATATCGCCCGGTACCAGTTCACCAGCATCGATGAGGCTGCGCTGGCCGTCCCGCAAGACCCAGGCGCTTACACTCAGCGCCTGGCTCAGGGCCTGAATGGCGCGTAGAGCGTTGATCTCCTGGATGAAACCGATGACGGCGTTGACCAGCACCACGCCGAAAATGACGCTGGCATCGACCCAGCCCTCCAGGGCGACGGTCACCCCGGCCGAAATCAGCAGGATATAGATCAGTGGATGATTGAACTGGGACAGGAACAGTACCAGGGGATTCTTGCCGGGGCGCGGTGTCAAGCGGTTGGGGCCATACTTCCCTCGCCGCCCGGCAATATCGTCTGAATTCAGCCCATGAACGGCATTGGACCGGATTCTTTCCAGCACTTCGCTGCCGGACCCCATGTGATAGGGGTTTCGCTCCGGCTCATTCACGGAGGATATCGGTCTTTGCAGGCGTCCTTTGTTCTTGAATAATCCCATTACTCCTTCTCCACACGATCAAAAGCTGCGAATCAAGCGTATTGCGGCCTCGGCGGCACTGGCGCCATTGGCTACCCGCGCTCCCACGCCCCCTTGAAGCATGACATGATCCGTGATTTCCCACTGCATTTGCGGCATGAGCAGCCAGTCAAACTGTCCGGAACCCGCCAGGGCGAGATTGGTTTCCACTCCCAGGGTCCATTCCGGCGCCACGTCGGCGAAAACCGAGGCATTCAGAATACCCTCAAGTGGGCCATTGTGGGATCGACCGGTGATGCCCCGCAAGCCGGCCATGGTCAGGAGGCTCCAGACCCGGTCGATGCGAACACCCATGATGTGGGTAAGGGTCGGCAGCCAGCTTGCCGGTTGCCGATCATATTCCACGATCAACTGGAGTCCATGGATCAGGACATTGCCAAAGGCCCTGCCCAGGGTCCATTGCAGACCGCCCTTGTAGGCCGCCAAAGTGGCATCCTGGAAAGGCAATTCCAGTTCCAGGGCCAGACCATCCAGGGGGGCATACTCCAGTTCAGGCGCCCATTCGGGATGTACACCGGGCAACCCCAGGGCATCGGGTTCGGGAGCGAAATTCCGCCCCGATGAGCCAAACGGAAACAATCCCAGTATGTTCACCTCGGCTTCGTTAGCGTGCGCCCCCAGTGGACGCATCAGGTCGAAAACCATCGGCTCTGGTATTCTCGGCTTATCGTCCTCCGCACTGGCATCCTCCGCGCCCCATGGCTCCCGTTCCATGGATATCTGCTTGGCATATCCAGTTGTCGTCGGAATTACCGCGGCATGCCCTTCAAGCGGCATCCCCATCAGGGAAATAGCAAAGCAGCATAGCCACTGCCCGACCCGATTGCCTAACCCGTTATGCCCAATCAGCCATTGGTTGAACAACCGATTTCCAATGCGGCCAAGCTGGGATCTTGCAGGTTCTTTGGCGATTTGCATGGATAAGCGCTTCAAAGATCGATGCTCAAACAGCAACAACAACAGCTTACGCATGCGCGTTAGCTTCTGCCAGGCGAAATCCCAAAGAGCCATCTTGGATGGGCTATCGGTCCCATGGCTGAATTCAGGACGCTACCATGCCCGTCATGAGAATGTTTGCTCGCTCAATACCAGACCGGGAATCTTTGAGTATTGGGTGAATTCAGGCCAGATAGGGAAAATCATCCACTGTCACCCGCGGCGCTGAACTTTTCCCCGTGGCGCCGTGATCTTTGCGTCTTTTTACGAGCTTGAAGATGGGCTTCAGTTCCATTGGAGTGAATTCATACATCAATATCAGGTTTTTTAACTGCTCATACGCATGATCGCGATCGAGCTTCAACCTGAGACGCTCCTTGTTGAGTGAAGCAATTTCCTTGTCCAGTTTATTGATTTTGTTCATGTGATTTTCGCAACATCTCGATAAATATTGATGTTTCGGGCAGAAACGGAATGCGTCGCCACGTATTCTTTTGTAGCTTATCGAACGAAGCTTTCATCAACCTTTCATGAATCGCATGTCATGGTCATGACAATGCAGTGGTCTCAAGTTAAGGGACTATTCCGCCAGAGATAGTCGCTTGTGATTACAGACACTCCTGTCGGGAAAATCCATTCATGACGAGCTATCCCCGATCCCTGTGAACGGAAGCGGGGATCATGCCGGGAAAAGTCACCGCGATGGTGGTGCCGCCAGACGGATTCAGGGTGATGGCCAAATCGGCCTGATGCAGGTCGGCGATTTCCTTGACGATGGCCAATCCCAGGCCACAGCCGTCACCCGGGGTGCCGGGGACGCGGTAGAAACGTTCCAGCACCCGGCCGGCTTCACCCGGTGGAATGCCGGGGCCATCATCAGACACGCTCAGAACAAGCGCTTCTCCCTTCTCGTCCTGCTGGACCGCGACGAGAATGTGTCCGCGCTCGCGTCCATAGCGCAGGGCGTTGTCCAGCAGGTTGTTCAACAATTCACGCAACCAGGTGGCATTGCCAATGATGTAGCATGCGGCGTCGGGCGCCTCGAACTCCAGATCCATGCCGCATTCCAGCATCCGCTGTACTCCATCCAGGCAGGCCTCCCTGGCCATCGGGACAAGGTCGAGCGGTTCCAGTTCGGCCTGGTTCCGCAGGGTGGATTCCGAACGGGCCAGCGCCAGGAGTTGCGAAGTCAGATGCGCCGCGCGATCCGCCGACCTGATGACATGCGTCAGGGCGGGCTGAATGGCTTTCATGTCATGGGCGCGGGCGGCCCGCTCGGCTTGCAGTTTCAAGCCGGCCAAGGGGGTTCGCAACTGATGGGCGGCGTTCTCGATGAAGCGTTGCTGGCTGGCGATGGCCTCGCCCAGACGTCCCAGCAAGGCATTGATGGTATGTGTCAGCGAGCGTACTTCCAGCGGTACGCCCATGTCGGAGATCGGCGTGAGATCCCGGGCGGAACGGGAATCGATCATGCGGTTAAGGTCATCAAGGGGTTTGAGCCCTTTCTTGATGCCGATCCAGACATGCAATAGAGCGATCACGACCAAGAGCAATTGCGGCAAGGCGACGGCCAGGATGATTTCCCGCAAGATACCTTCGCGCTTGCGCAGCGTTTCGGCGACCGACACGATGACCCGCTCGTCGCTGGCGGCGGGCGTGACCAGGACCGATACGACCCGAACCTTTTCGCCCTGGAGAACTTCATCCCGGTACAGCGGCTGACTGGCCTCGAGGCCTGTCATGTCCGGGCTGGGCAGGCCGCGATCGCCAGCCAGGAATCCGGTTTCCAGCGACTCGACCTTGAAAAAGGTCTTGTCCACCTCGTCCCAGCGGAATACTTCCACCGCGATGGGTGGCAGATCGATCGAGACCCGATCCTTGTACAACCTGACTTCCTGTGCCAGGGAACGGGCTGAATCCAGCAGCCAGCGGTCGTAGGCCAGGTTCGCGAAATGCAGCGAAACGGCGTAGGAAATCGCGACATCCAGGAGGACGATCAGCAGCAACGGCCAGGTCAGCCGCCGCAGCAGCAGCGATCTAAGACTCTGCGCCCGGGGCATCGGGATCCAGTTCCAGGAGGTAACCCAGGCCGCGAAAGGTGCGGATGCGGATCCCCGCGGCCGCCAGCCGCCGCCGCAATCGATGGATGTAAACCTCGATGGCATTGTCGGCCAACTCCTCCGCGCCCACCGAGAGACGCTGAGCAATGCGTTCCTTGCTGACCACTTTTCCCGCATTCAAGATCAGCGCCTCCAGGACACCATGCTCACGCTGGGGTAATAGCAGGGGAGCTTCCGCCATGTAGAAACGGTTTTGGAACGTATCCAGGCGCAGTGGTCCCAGGCCCCGTTCCTGGCTGAAACCGCCCTGGCTGCGGCGGAGCAAGGCCAGCACCCGCGCCTCGAGTTCGCGTAAATCGAAGGGCTTGGTCAGGTAATCGTCGGCGCCCAGCCGCAAGCCGCCGACGCGATCATTGACCCCATCGCGGGCGGTCAGGATCAGCACCGGCAGATCAAGCTGGCGTGAGCGCAGTCGGCCCAGCAGTTCCAGCCCGTCGCCATCGGGCAGGCCCAAATCCAGAATCATCAGGTCGTAGGCCTGGGTCCGGACGGCGGAGTCCGCCAAACCGAGAGTTCTCGCCAGGGTGACGTCAAAGCCCAGTTCCCCAAAGCTGCGCAGCAGGCCATCGGCTAGAGCGGCGTCATCCTCGACCAGCAATAATTTCATGGTTCTCCGGGCGCTTGAAAGGTTCATGAAAGCTTCCCTTGTTAACATCACTGGTCAACTCGTCCTTGGTAGTCATTGGTCCGATACTGCAAGGGGCGCAAACCATTGTAACCATAGTCCGCACGCCACCCGCAGCGAACCGCCATGCCGTCGGCTCATAACTTGCCCGCCCCATTCGCCCGAGATTGCCGGCTTGATCTGGTGCGCGGACTTGCCCTTCTGGTGATCTTCGTCAACCACATTCCCGGCAATGAAGGGCAATTCTTCACCCCCTCGCGCTATGGCTGGAGCGACGCCGCCGAGGTGTTCGTCTTCTGTTCGGGCTACGTCTCGGCCCTGGTTTTCGGACACAGCCTGGCCCGCTCCGGCATCTGGCTGGGCACGATTCGGGTCCTCCAGCGTTGCGCGCGGATTTATGCGGTGCATCTCGCGCTATTCGCGGCGCTGGCCCTGACCTGCCTGGCCGGCAATGCGCTGTTCCCGGGATATGACTACATTCGGCAACTTAACATCCAGTTCTTTTTCGATCAGACACACATCGCCTTGCCGGCGTTGGTAACCTTGCGCTACTTGCCGAACGCCATCGACATCCTGCCCATGTATCTGATCATGCTGGCCTGGCTCCCCGTGTTCTGGGCGCTGTCGCGGGTCAACCGCGGGCTGGCGGTGGGGGCTTCGATTAGCTTGTACGCAGCGACTTACCTGGCCAACTTGGAGTTGTCCGCCGAACCCTTCTCCGACCGAAGCTGGTTTTTCAATCCCTTCTCCTGGCAACTCCTGTTCTTTGGCGGCTATGCCCTGGGCGCCGGCTGGGCGCCCATCCGACTTGGCCACCCCCTCTGGCTGAAGACAGGTCTCGCCCTTGTCATGATCGCCATACCACTGGCCCATGAAGCCAGTCTGAGGCCCCTGGCAGGTCTGAACCTGCTGCATGACCTGATCGAGCCCCTCTATGAAAAGACCCGGCTGGGTCCCCTGAGAATCCTGCATTTCGCCGCTCTGGGATACGTGGTGGCGAGTCTCCTGAGTCGATTCCCGACGTGCCTGGAGTGGCCATTCGCACGACGCATCCGCATTCTCGGCCAACATTCGCTGGCCATCTTTGCGCTGGGTTTGCTGTTCGCGCGGATGGCGGGCATGGCGCTGGATCAGTGGGGACATGACCCATTACCCTTGGTGGTGATCAATCTGGGTGGCATGACCCTGTTGCTGATGTTGGCTCAGGGGCTGGAATGGCTGGAGGGAAAACCCTGGAAACGCGCCAGGGAACCCTTCAAGCAGGCCTTGTCCGGGGCATGGTGGCGTCTGGGTTTCGACGAATTCAGGGACAGGATTCTGAGACCCGTCGCGATTGTCCTGCTATTGTTGCCCCTCGCCGTGACGCCCTTCCTGCTCCCCAAAAAGCCGGCGCCCGTTCCCATCTCGTCGCCAGTCGATCCTTGGCAGGGGGCCGAACGCACTTACCCCGACAACACACCGCGACCCGCCGGCAGGGAGAACCCCTCCGCCGATACGGCTGGCGCCGGTCTTTCTCTCGCGCATACTCACTACTGAGTTCTCTTTCCAGGGCATGAGAGAGCCCGGAGAAGCCCCACAACATCAAGTCCACCGAGCGTGGTGATGCCGCGTTGGTCCAAATCCCGCCGGTTGGCACATCGATCCAGCGCTGCCCCAACCACACCCAGGGCCGAATCCGATCCAGTTTTGAAAGGTTAAATCAACTCAATGCTCGCCCGAATCCCGTAACACCGTCTCCCAGTCCGCCACCCAGCCCACGGCGACGCGCTCGCCCAGTTCGTAGTCGAATGAGGGGTCGTCGGCGTCAAAGAATTCACTGGCGCGGATCAGGGCGCCGCTGTCCAGGCGGATGAGCGTGTCCAGGGTGACACCCTTGTAAATTTTGTCCTGGATGATGCCATGCAGCCGGTGACCGGCTTCCGCGCCTTGGGGCAGGCTTGCGACGCGCAAATCCTCGGGCCGCAGCACGATGTGGACGGCTTCGCCGGGCTGCATGGCAGGGTCGGCGCGGAGCGCGAAGGTCTGGTTACCGATGCGGATTTCAGCTCGGACTGCGTCGATCCGGCGAATGACGACGCCCGCCAGCAGGTTGCTGTCGCCGACGAATTCCGCGACGAAGCGGTTGGCGGGGTTCTCGTAAATCTCGCGCGGCGCGCCGAGTTGCTGAATCACACCCTCGCGCAGCACGGCGATGCGGTCGGACATGGACAGCGCCTCTTCCTGGTCATGTGTAACAAAGAGGAAGGTCAGACCGAGCTGGCGTTGCAGGGCTTTGAGTTCGCTCTGCATGGCCTTGCGCAGGCGGTAGTCCAAGGCGCTGAGCGACTCATCCAGTAGCAAGACGCGAGGCCGATTGACCAGCGCCCGCGCCAGCGCCACGCGCTGCTGCTGACCGCCGGAAAGCTGCGCGGGCTTGCGGTCGGCCAGGTCGGACAAGCGCACCAAAGCCAGGGCTTCCGCCACGCGCTGGTCGATCGCGGCCCTGGACTCCCCGTGCATACGCGGACCGAAGCCGACATTCTCGGCCACGGTCAGGTGCGGGAACAGCGCATAACTCTGGAACACCGTATTGATCGGCCGCCGTTCGGGGGGCAGCACATTGATGCACTGGCCGTCCAGACGAATCTCGCCGCTGTCGGGGCTTTCAAAACCGGCCAGCAGGCGCAGGGCCGTGGTCTTGCCGCACCCCGAGGGACCCAGCAGGGTGAGGAATTCGCCCTCCCTGACTATAAGATCAAGGCCGGGCAATACCCGCTTTTCACCATAGCTTTTCTGAACGGCGGCAAATTCGACAAGAGCGGACATGGGCGGCACGGCGGGTGGCGGATGACAGGCTACGCTAGCACGTTCGCCGCGGCACGCAAGAGCCGACGGGAATGCCCCGAACGGACCGGCTTCGCGCTACACTGAGGGCTGGCATTATCCATCATGAGTCGGCCCATCGCCGCAGGAGGAGAGTTCGTGAGTTCCCCTAATCCCTGGTCACAACACATGCCGTCGGCCAAGCCCTGGCCCATAGGATCGATCTTGCTGGTCCTGTTCGCGCTTAGCGGTCTGTTCACGGCCTACTACACCGTACCGGCGGAGTCGACCGGCGTCTTGCTGCGCTTCGGCCGGCATCTGCACAACGTGCCGGCCGGTCTGCACTTCAAGCTGCCGTTCGGCATCGACGAGGTCATCAAGGTGCCGACCGAGCGGCAACTGAAGCTGGAGTTCGGCATCAAGCGGACCGCCGAAAGCATCACCAACCCGGATCAACTGGGCGCGGACCCGCTGAAGGAGCGCTCGATGGTGACCGGCGACCTCAACGCGGCGCTGGTGGAATGGGTGGTGCAGTACCGCATCACCGAGCCGGAAATCTACCTGTTCGAGGTGCGCGAGCCCGGTCTGACCCTGCGCGATCTCTCGGAATCGGTCATGCGCGAAATCATCGGCGACCGCACCGTGGACGAAATCATCACCATCGGACGGCAGGAGATCGAGGACACGAGCCTGACCCGGCTGCGCGAACTCGCCAACCGGTATCACCTGGGGGTGATGGTCAATCAGGTGCAACTCAAGAACGTCGATCCTCCGGTACCGGTGCAGCCCTCCTTCAACGAGGTCAACCGCGCCCAACAGGATCGGGAAAACGCCATCAACCTGGCCAACGGTGAATACAACAAAGCCGTGCCCAGGGCGCGGGGCGAGGCGGATCAGGCCATTCGCGGCGCCGAGGGGTATCGCTTCAAGCGCATCAATGAGGCCTCGGGCGACGTCGCCGCCTTCAACGCGGTGCTGACGGAGTACCTCAAGGCGCCGGAGGTGACCCGCACCCGTATCTATCTGGAAACGCTGGGCGAGGTTCTGCCCGGAGCCAAGCAGAGCATCGTCGTCGACGAGTCGGTACAGCAGATATTGCCCATGCTGCCACTGCCCTCTTCACTGACCGGAGCCGCCAAATGAAGAACCGTTTTCTGAGCATCGCCGGCGCGGTCGCGCTCGGCCTGATCCTGCTGCTGTCCCTGTATACCGTCCGGCAGACCGAGCAGGTCATCATCACCCAGTTCGGCCGCCCCATTGGCGACCCCATCACCGAGCCGGGGCTACACTTCAAACTCCCCTTCGTCCAGCAGGTCAACCGCATCGACAAGCGCTACCTGGCCTGGGATGGGCCGATGGTGGAGATGTCCACCAAGGACAAGACCTACATCCAGGTCGACACCTTTGCCCGCTGGCGCATTACCGATCCCATGCAGTATTTCCTCCGGCTGCGCGACGAGCGCAGCGCCCAATCGCGGCTGGAGGATATCCTGGGCAGCGAGACCCGCACGGCGGTGGCGCGACATGAATTGATCGAGGTGGTGCGCACCGACAAACTGCGCAAGCCGCTACAGGATGAGAGCACCGCCCTGCTCGCCGGCGTTGGCGCGCTGGGCGTGCTCCGGCCGATTCAGCATGGCCGCACCGAGATCGAAAAGAACATCTTCGAGGCCGCCGCGCCCAAACTGGCCGAATTCGGCATCGAGCTGCTGGACATCCGCATCAAGCGGCTGAATTACAACCCCGAGGTGCTGGAGCGCATCTATCAGCGCATGATCAGCGAGCGCCTGCAGATCGCCCAGCGCTTCCGTTCCGAGGGCGAAGGCGAGGCCGCCCGCATCCACGGCAACAAGGACCGCGACATCAACGAGATCGAGTCCACCGCCTACAAGCGGGTACAGGAGATCCGTGGCGAGGCCGACGCCAAGGCCACCGAAATCTACGCCGGCGCCTACAACCAGAACTCGCAGTCGGCCGACTTCTACCGCTTCACCAAGAGCATGGACACCTACCGCAAGATCATCGGCGGCGAAGCCACAGTGGTCCTCTCCACCAACAGCGATTTGTTCTCGCTGCTCAAGCGGATCGAGCCGAAGGGACGTTGAACTGACGCAGTCATAGCCCGCCGCAGGCCATGCGGCGGGCATACCCGGCCTACCACCAGTCCAGGGGATGCCTTTCCACCCGGTACCGAGTCATTCGGCAACCGGCCGTTCACCTTCGTGTCCGCTATGCTGGCTAGCTATAGTCGTCGATGCCGGTGCAGGGTGAAAGCGAGTAAGTTGGAGCAAGAGACACACAGTGGATAACCTCAACCATCAAACGATCGAGGGACGCTATGCGTAGCATTGCCCAAACACCCCAAAAACCCAAACGATTTGGATTGACCCGACCCCACGCGCACATATCAAGCAAATATGCGAGTGATTATTAGCAACATCGTATTTCCGGGGAAACGTACACACAGAGTGCCTGGCTGCCGTGGATGGCCGCTTGCCTGAAGCCCGCCATATCGAAGTCAAAGGCCGCATCAAAGGCGCAACCACGGTCACGGTGACCAAAAACGAAATCTTCGAGAGCTGGAATCAGGACGCAAAATACTACCCCGCCATCGTGCTCGTCGGCGAAGACGACGCTATCGACGGTCCCCACTACGTCCCTCACCCCTTCAAGGAAGAACCCGGCTGGGGCATGTCCTCGGTGAACTACGACTTCGCTGAACTACTACTCACACGTACCGCCCCCGCTGACTTATAATAAACGCGATTTCTGTTTATACCGCGTAACATTGTCAAATTTCTGACCGAAGACCTACAAACCTCACAACAAACTCATGCTATCTTCGTTCTTCGTCCGGAACTTCCGCTCCGTCTTGGAACTCCGCATGGATTTTTCCTATGGCGAGGGCAAGGCCCCCAACGGCTATCAAGCCCAGGAAATCCTTCCCTTCATCGAAGCCGCTGATAAGGCCCGTCTTGTGCCCTGTATGGCCTTTTTTGGCGCCAATGCTTCCGGCAAGACCAACCTTCTCAAGGCGTTTGGCACCCTCCATCAATTGATTCTCAAGGGGGGGAAACTGGTCGAGCTTTTCGAGCCGAATCTGCTCAACCCCAAGTTTACCGAAACCCTCTTTGAGATCGAGTTCTTCTTGGGTGACGACCGTTTTACCTACCGCGTCGCGTTTTCCGCCACCACTATCTCGGAAGAAGCCCTCCTGAAAAACGGCAGGGCCATCTTTACGATCCGCCAGCTTCAAGCTGAGTTTTCCCCGCAAATCCGCTCGGTCGCCTACTCGGAGGAGAAGCTCTCGGACGTCTTTCGCGTCGAATGCACGGACGGCGAGGGACGGCAGACCAAGCCCTTTCTTCACCGCATCGGCCTCGCCTACCCAGGTCTTCATCCCGACCTGAAGAACGCTTTTGGCTACTTTCAGTCGTGTATACATATCTTCAGCAACGATCGTCCTTTGGAGCTTCCGATTGCGGTGGAGATATTGGCCTCCGCCATGGAGGGCGACAAAGTTGCCGCGCTTCACGAAATCACCGATGTGGTACGCCGCTTGGACATCGACATCGCCGCCATCAACATCACTGAATCGGAATTGGGAGCGGAAGATCCGCCCCATCGAGGTTCCCTTCTCAAAGAGAATCGTGAGACCGGTGCACGCCATTCGATCAGCATAAACTCCACGCACCATGACGTCGCCGGCAATCCCGTGTTGCTCAATTTTATCAAACACGAATCCGCCGGCACCCAGCGTCTCGCTGGCCTAATCGGACTCATCCTGCACGCGCTTAAGACCGGTGGTGTCTTCCTTGTGGACGAACTGGAGTGCTCCATCCACCCACTGCTCATGCGTGAGATCGTGCTGCTCTTCAAAAAACGCCGCCACAATCACAAGGGTGCCCAACTCATCTTCACTACTCACAGCACCGACATCCTCGACGATTCCATCCTCCGCCTCTCAGAGATCGCTCTCGTGCGCAAAACCGTCGCCAACGGCACCCTCGTCCGCCGCCTCGTCGATGCCAGAAACGACGGCGAGGACATCCGCAATGTCACCAACTTCCGCAGGCAATACCTCGCCGGTTTCTATTCCGGCGTGCCGCATCCGGCCCTCTGATTTTCCCGATGCCCACCACGCGCCACATCATCGTTTGTGAAGGAGAGTCCGAGTGGGCTTATCTCCAACGACTGCAAGCATTTCTCGACGGCCAGCAGTTGCCGCCCGACACTTTTGAGACACCTCTGAAATTCATCGTGCCGGAACGGGTCATCGTCAAAAACGGCAGCTTCGGGAAAATGAAATCCCGCTATAACAAGACGCGCAAGGAGAACAAGAATACGACTTCCGTCCAAATCTGGGCCGACTTCGACCTCTACCACCGGAACGACAAGAAATGCGCTGAACTCTACGCAGCCAAAACCGCAGGCATCCCGGACTTCCTCTTCTCCTTCCATAACTTCGAGGACTTCTACGCTCTTCATTTTAATGGGCGGGAGTTGGCGGAGTGGCTCCAATACGGCAGTCTGGCCGGTCGTCGTCATTTCACCGCGCCCCTCCATGCCCGCGACTATGTCCCGGAAATCAAGCGCATCTTCCCAAGCTACAAAAAGGCCGAACTCCCGGCCGACTTCGTTTCTTGGGCTTCCTTGAAAAACCTGAAGGCCAATCTCCGCCTCCAGCCCAAGTCCAACCCTCACAGGCTCCAGGGTATCCAAAGCTTTGCGGAGTTTCTGATTAGCGAAATCGAACGCGCCTACCCTGGCTCGCTTGCGTAGTCCAAACCGCCATTCTGCTCACCCATCAACAATTCTACATCTCGCCATTCGCCATTCCATGCTCGATTACCCCATCAAATTTCCCCTCAAGCTCATCGAAGTCGCACTGCCGCTGGATGCGATCAATGCGGCTTGTGCGCGGGAGAAATCCATCCGGCATGGGCATCCTTCCACGCTACATCTGTGGTGGGCGCGGCGGCCGCTGGCGGCGGCGCGTGCGGTCATCTTTGTGCAGTTGGTCAAATGAGCCCGTAAGCCGGTGAACCCGCCGCAGTGTCGTTGAAAGCGGCATTCGGGCCGTGAAAACGGCCGTGCGCGCGGCGGGACTGACCAACCCGGCCAGTTGCCACACCTTGCGCCATTCATTCGCCACCCATTGTCTCCAGTCCGGCTCCGACATCCGCACCATCCAGGAACTGCTGGGCCATAAGGACCTCAGCACCACCATGATCTATACCCATGTCCTCAATCGCGGCGGCCAGGGGGTGGTGAGTCCCCTGGACCGTAGTGAGTAAAGCCGTCCAAACCAGGCGCTACAGCCCGTGGACGGGTTAGCCGGAAGAGCTGACCGCCGGGCGTTTGACGGATAGCCAGCACCGGTTCGAGGATCACGGGCGCCGACACCGCCTCGGTCAGTTCAGCCAGTCATCGATGTCGATGGCCAGGTCGGGAAGGGCCCACGGCGAAAGCGTTCCGCCGCTGACTGCCGTGACGGTGAGATAACGCCCCGAGGTCTTGTCGGGATCGCGGTGGATTTCGATCGTGCGACTCGACAGGTTGACGATCCAGTATTCCGGCAAGCCAGCCAGCGCATAGAGGGAACCCTTGATGTCGCGGTCGTAACGCAAGGACGCGTCGGCGATTTCGATGATCAGGAAGACGTCATCGGAGCGGGGCAGGCCTGTACGATAGCGATCCGGGCGCGGCCGCAGAAGGGCGAAATCCGGCTGGGGTTCGCTGTGGGGTCCGATGCAAATTGGGCTATGGCACCAGATCATCGCGCGGCCCTGGATCAAATGGCCAAGATCCATGGTAACTACTCAGGTACAGCCGTACAGGCAACGCTTCCGTCTATGTAAATCGTGGCTGCGGCGGCATCCCTTGGAAGGTCAGGGTGAGGGCGTGGAAGAGATTCGTCTCCTGTTTGTGCAG
>Ga0172367_10000775_pt1 | contig 48470 bp, 52 predicted proteins | sample Lak10m_FD_114542 | JGI IMG/M metagenome (GOLD analysis project Ga0172367, IMG submission 114542) | Freshwater microbial communities from Kabuno Bay, South-Kivu, Congo - kab_022012_10m | ecosystem: Environmental > Aquatic > Freshwater > Lake | place: Democratic Republic of the Congo: South-Kivu...
AGCCCGGTGATTGGGAAGATAATCCGCTGTTTCTGGTCGGATTCAGACAAAAATCCGGCCAAGAATGGCAATTTGCAAAACACGAAGCTCCGAACGATGGCTTGTTCAGGGCTTCCCTAGATCCATGAGGCCTTGCGTATAGGCTTCGATGCCGGTTTCCGGCAGCAGTTTTTCCGCAACTTCCCACAGCCGTTTTTCAACCGCCGGCAACCCCGGCCAACCTGCAACGCCAAAGCAGCGGGCGAACACCCGCTTCACGTTGCCATCGAGAATGGCCTGGCGCTGACCGAATGCGAAAGCGCAAATGGCTGCAGCCGTGGAACGGCCGATACCGGGCAAGGCCAGAATGGCATCGAAATCCTGCGGAAAATCACCGTCATGGCGGGCGGCGATGACTTGCGCTGCCGCATGCAGGTTGCGCGCCCGCGAGTAGTAGCCCAGGCCGCTCCAATGCTGCAACACAGCCTCTTCGTCGGCACGGGCAAGGCTGTCGATAGTGGGGAAACTCGCCATAAAGCGCTGGTAGTAAGGTATGACCGCAGAAACCTGCGTCTGCTGCAGCATGATTTCCGACACCCAGATGGCGTAGGGATCGCGTGTATTCTGCCAGGGCAAGCTGTGGCGCCCATGCTGCCGCTGCCAAGCGATCAGACGCGCAGAAAAACCGGGAGACTCTCCCGTATCAGGCATTCAGTTTGGCCAGTAACGGCGCGATCTGCTCGCTGTCCGAACTCGCCAGTATCTTGCGCACAATCGGCCCCAGCCGCGGCAGGTTGGTCTGCAACACCTGGCGCTTGATGGCCAGGATATGCGCCGGATGCATGGAGAACTGGCGCAGGCCGAATCCCAGCAGCAATCGTGTCAAGCTGGCATCGCCGGCCATTTCGCCGCAGACCGAAACGGGCTTGCCGGCCTTGTTGGCAGCACGGATGGTCATGGCGATCAACTGCAGTACCGCCGGGTGCAAAGGTTGATAAAGGTGCGCCACAGAATCGTCGGTACGGTCGATCGCCAGTGCGTACTGGATCAGGTCGTTGGTACCGATGGAAAGAAAATCCATCTTGCGTGCAAAGGTGTCAGCGGTCAGTGCCGCTGCAGGAATTTCGATCATGCCACCCACCGGTACCTGCTCGTCAAACGGTACTTTATCGTCCCGCAGGCTTTGTCTGGCGCGCTCTACGAGGAGCATGGTCTGCCGCAGTTCGGACTGGCTGGACAGCATCGGTATCAGGATCTTGACCTTGCCATAATGCGACGCCCGAAAGATGGCGCGCAGTTGCTCATGAAAAATTTGCGGCTCTGCCAGGCACAGGCGTATGGCGCGTAACCCCAGCGCGGGATTGGCGCAGGTGCGGGAACTGTCCGGATCGACCTGCTTGTCGGCGCCGATATCCAGGGTACGGATCGTCACCGGATGGCCTCTCATCGATTCCGCGACCTTGCGATAGGACTCGAACTGCTCATCCTCGCTCGGCCATTCGCGCCGGTTCATGAACAGGAATTCCGTCCGGTAAAGACCGATGCCCGTCGCCCCCACCGCACGCGTCTGCACCACATCGTCAGGCACTTCGATGTTCGCTTGTAATTCGACCGGCGTACCATCCAGCGTGACGGCCCGCGTTTGCTTGAGGCGTTTGAGTTTTTGCTGCTCGAGCTCCCACTGTTCCTGCTTGAGCCGGTATTCGGCCAGCGCATCCTTGTCGGGATTGACGATGACCACGCCCTGGCCACCGTCGATGATGATGAGCTCGCCATCGTGTATCAGATCGCGCGCATGGTGCAGCGCGACGATGGACGGTATGTTGAGGCTGCGCGCCAGAATTGCGGTATGCGAGGTGGAGCCGCCGACATCGGTAATGAAAGCGGCAAACTGGTGCTGTTTGAACTGGATGGCATCGGCCGGAGAAAGGTCGTGCGCCACCAGAATAATGCTTTGCTCCTGTCGCGCCACGGCCACCTGACCGGGATGTCCCAGCAAGGCCTTGATGACGCGCTCGACCACCTGCACGACATCCTGTTTGCGTTCACGCAGGTAATCGTCCTCGATTTCCTCGAACTGCACCACCAGCTCATCCATCTGCTGCTTGAGCGCCCATTCGGCGTTGCAGCTTTCGGTGCGGATGATGTCCTTGGGCAGTTCCGACAAGGCACGGTCGGCGAGAATCATGAGATGTGTGCTGACGAACGCGCTCATCTCCGCCGGCGCGTTACCCGGCAAGCTGCTGCGAATACCATCGAGGTCGGCCCGGACTTTCTCGACCGCCTGGGAAAACCGGATCACTTCCGCTTCGATCAGCTCGTCCGGCACCTCATAATGGGCCACCTCGAGCAGGGCGTGCGACACCAGGTGCGCATGGCCGATGGCAATGCCCGCCGAGACGCCGACACCGTGCATAGTGAAGCTCATCAAGCTTCACCCATGGTAAAGATTGAAGCTCATCAAGCTTTCACTCCTGAAAGTGGTAAAGCTCATAGAACTTTACCCATAGAAAAGCTGAAACTCACCGAAACTTGCCCGCCAACATATCAAAGCGCATTATTCGCCCTCTCCAAAGCGATTGTTGATCAGTTCGACCAGCGCGTGCATCGCCGCCTGCTCGTCTTCACCGTCCACTTCCAGCGCGACTTTGCTGCCCTTGCTGGCGGCCAGCATCATGACGCCCATGATGCTTTTGGCATTGACGCGCCGGTTGTTGCGCTCCAGCCATACCTGGCTCGTGAATTGCGCCGCCACCTGCGTCAGCTTGGTCGAAGCGCGGGCATGCAAACCCAGCTTGTTGATGATTTCAATATCTTGGCGGATCATGAGTCGCATATTTCTTTCGTAATTTGGATGATGCCGCTGCACGCGCCGTCGCTGGCTTTCTCAACCAGAGAGGCCAGACTTTCGTTGCGATAGGCCAGGGCACGCACCAGCATCGGCAGACTGACCCCGGCAAGCCCCTCGACCCGTCCAGGCTCCATGAGCTTGCAGGCGATATTGCAAGGCGTGGCACCAAAAATATCCGACAACACCAGTACGCCACCGCCCTCCTCTTCATCCAGCTCGCGCACCATTTCACGTGCTTGCGGCAACAAGGTCAACGGATCGTCGTGCACGGTGACGCCCAGCTGTTTCAGCAGGGGCGGACGGCCACCCATGACATGGCTTGCGCAGTGAATCAGGCTTTCACCCAGCGTTCCATGTGCAATGATAAGAATGCTAATCATAGCTTTTCCATTTTCAATTCAGTTCGCGATGGCGCACCAGCACCCGCTGACCATGCGTCCGGAAGTGCTGTGCCAATTGCTCGACAAAATAAACCGAGCGATGCTGCCCGCCGGTGCAGCCAATGGCTACCGTCAGATAGCTGCGGTTGTCACGCACGAAACCGGGCAGCCATTTTTCCACAAAGCCCCGGATATCCGCGAACATTGCCATCGCATCCGGCTGCGCCTCGATGAAGCTGGCGACCGGCTTATCCCGCCCGGTCAGCGGGCGCAGCAATGGGTCATAATGCGGATTGGGCAGCGACCGTACATCGAACACAAAATCCGCATCGAGCGGTATGCCGTGCTTGAAACCGAAAGACTCGAACAGCAGCGCCAATCCGCTATGGTCAAGCGCAACGAAATCCTTGACCCAGGAGCGCAGCGTGTTGGCCGACAGCTCGCTGGTATCGACGCGATGGCCGAGATTGGCCAGTTCGGCCATCATTTCGCGTTCGGCGTGGATACTTTCCGCCAGAGTGCGGCCATCATCGCTTAAAGGATGCCGGCGACGCGTTTCGCTAAAGCGTTTGACCAGCGTTTCGGCATTCGATTCCAGAAACAGCAGATGCAGCTCGGTACCTCGCTGCCTGAGTTCGCGGATATATTCCGGCAACTGCTCCACTCTGGCACTGCGGGTATCCACACTGACCGCGACCAGCGGCTGGCCAGCGGCATCGAGATGCTCGACCGCCTGTGTCAGCATCTGCGCCGGCAGGTTATCGACACAATAATAGCCGCTGTCTTCCAACGCTTTCATGACGATGCTTTTGCCGGAGCCGGACAGGCCGGTGACGATCACCAATTGCATGCGCTAGCTTTCCCTGGCCATATTGCGCCGGATTTCGCGATGCTGGCGCTGCATGAACTGGCGCGAACTGTTCACGCCGCGCAACAGCAGGATGTGATTGCGCACGGCGACCTCGACCAGCACCGCGAGGTTGCGCCCGGCAGCCACGGGGATGGTGACCTTGGGCACTTTTATGCCGAGAATCTTCTCGCTCTGCGCCTTGACCTTGAGCCGATCCAGCAAATGCGGGGCCAGTTTTTCCGCCATTTCCAGCTGCACGATCAGATCCAGTGGTTTGGTCGGCTTGATGGCGTTATCGCCGAACAACGCGCGCACATTGAGCACGCCAAGACCGCGCACCTCGATAAAATCCTGCAGCATGGCCGGGCATCGCCCCTCCAGCCGCTCCGGCGACACCCGGAAGAAATCCGTCATATCGTCCGCCACCAGCCGGTGACCGCGGGTAATGAGTTCCAGCGCCAATTCGCTCTTGCCGATGGCGGCATCACCCTTGATCAGCACGCCGAATCCCTGCACCTCCATGAATACGCCATGAAAGCTGATCGATTCGGCCACGGCCTGCGCCAGAAAATGGCTGAGCAGGTCCATCAGCCGGGGACTTTGCTCAGGGGAAGTAAATAACGGAGTATTGGTTCTGTCAGCGGCAGCCAACAAGGTCTTCGGGGGATTTTCGCCATTGGCGACGACGACCGCCGCCAGGTCGGTGGAGAATAGATTGCTGATCGCCTGCTTCATCCCGCCAGCATCCAGGCTGCGCAGATAATCCATCTCTGCACAACCCAGGACTTGCACCCGGTTGGGATGAACGAAATTGAGATGCCCGATCAGCGCCAGCGAGGGCTTGGTCACCGCATCGCTGGTAAGGAGGTTGTCTCCTCCTTCCAGCCCGGCCACCCACGTCAGGCGCATCTTGCGCCGCGTGGCACGGAACAGTTCGGAAACGCTGATCTGGGCCATCGGCCTTGGACCGTTACTCGGCAACCTGATGCTTGACCCCGCCATCGGCGCGATGGTGGTCAGCGAACTTTTCCTTCACCTTGAGCACCTGGCGGTCCAGCTTATCGGCCAGCAGGTCGATTGCGCTATACATGTCGGCGCTGCTGCACTCGGCGTGCAGATCGTTGCCCGGCACATGAATGGTCGCTTCCGCCTTTTGAATGAGCTTTTCCACCGTCAGCGTGACTTTGACGTCGATAACATGGTCAAAATGGTTGGTGATGCGTTCCAGCTTGGACTGGACGTAATCGCGCAGTGCCGGAGTGATTTCCAGATGGTGTCCGGTCAAATTCAGGTTCATGATTTTTCTCCTCTTTCAGATAGACTTACGTTGATTTGCCGCGGGGATCTGCAAGGATTCGCGGTACTTGGCAATGGTGCGACGCGCGACGACGATGCCCTGATTTCCCAGTATGTCAGAAATCTGGTTGTCCGATAGCGGTTTGCGCGGCTCCTCAGCCGCCACCAGTTGTTTGATCAGCGCCCGGATCGCCGTTGCCGAACAGGCGCCGCCGGATTCCGTCGCAACATGACTTCCAAAGAAATACTTGAGCTCGAACACCCCTTTTGGTGTAAGCATGTACTTTCTTGTAGTAACTCGTGAAATGGTCGATTCGTGCAGTCCGACCTCGTCGGCAATCTCACGCAGCACGAGCGGGCGCATGGCGACTTCGCCGTGCTCGAAAAAATTGCGCTGCCTGTCCACGATCGCCTGCGATACCCGCAGAATGGTCGCAAAGCGCTGCTGCAAATTGCTGATGAACCATTTGGCTTCCTGCATCTGGGTTTTCAGGTACTGGCCGGAACTGTCGCGATTACGCTTGAGTATGTCCGCATACATGCGGTTGATGCGCAGCTTGGGCATCGCGTCGCCATTCAGGCTGGCAAGCCACAATCCCTTGACCTTTTTCACCACCACTTCGGGCTGCACATAATGATCCGATTCGATACGGCTGAACCCGGCTCCGGGGCGCGGATCAAGCCGCTTGATGAGCACTTGCGCGCCGCGCAACGATTCATCGTCGCAGCGCAGGAGTTTTTTCAGCCGCACATAGTCGCGCCCGGCCAGCAAGGCGAGGTGCTCACGCGCTATCGGCAAGGCGACCTCGCGGTACGGCGTGTCCTCCGGCAGCACAAGCAGTTGCAGTTCCAGGCATTCCGCCAGATTGCGCGCCCCCACTCCCAGCGGATCGAGGTGCTGCACCAGCTTGAGCGCCGTTTGCAACTCCATCGGATCGATCTCCTCCTCCTCCGGCAGCATGGCGGCCAGATCCTCGAGCGATTGCTCCAGATAGCCATCCTCGTTGATCGCGTCCACCAGGATCGAAGTCAGCGTATGGTCGCGCTCCGAAAGCGGCATCAGCCGCAACTGCTCGTTCAGGTGCTGACGCAACGTCGGCGTATCCGGCTCCTGGAACGCGAAATCATTGTCATCTTCGCTGTCTGCAGGAGTACCCGCGCCTTTTTCCCAGCGTTCGCCGTCCAGCGAGGTGAAATCGGTCTCTACCGGGTCCGCCGGTTCGCTGGGGGCGCTTTCTTCCGGCTGTGCCGCGGCCTCACTGCCGCCCTCTGCCGAGTAGTTCGGCGGAATGACGTCATCCTCGGAGCCGCGTTCCAGCAGGGGATTTTCCTGCAATATCTGCTCAAGCTCCTGGCTCAGTTCGAGGGAAGACAATTGCAACAAGCGAATAGACTGCTGCAGTTGCGGCGTCAGCGCGAGATGTTGGGAAAGGCGAAGTTGCAGGGACTGCTTCATGGGGAACGCTCTAAAGCCGGAAATCCTTACCTAGATAGACTTCGCGGACACTTTCGTTGGCAATAATTTCATCCGGACGGCCAGCCGCCATCACCCGGCCATCGTTGACGATATAGGCACGGTCACAGATACCCAGTGTTTCACGCACGTTGTGATCGGTAATCAGCACACCAATCCCCTGCTCCTTGAGGAAACGGATGATTTTCTGGATATCGATCACGGCAATCGGGTCAATACCGGCAAACGGCTCGTCCAGCAGAATAAACCGTGGGTTGCCGGCCAGACAGCGTGCAATCTCCACTCGCCTGCGCTCGCCACCGGAAAGACTGATTGCAGAATTGTTCCTGAGATGCGTCACATGCAACTCCTGCAGCAACTCTTCCAGCCGCTTCTCCTGATCCTCCGGCGACATTTTCTGCAACTCGAGGATGGCCAGGATATTTTCGGCTACTGTCAGCTTGCGGAAAATGGAGGCCTCCTGCGGCAGGTAGGACAACCCCAGGCGCGAACGGCGATGGATAGGCAGCTTGCCCAGATCCTGGCCGTCCAGCGTAATTTTTCCGCCATCCAGCGGCACCAATCCGACCATCATGTAAAAACTGGTCGTCTTGCCCGCACCATTGGGCCCGAGCAAGCCCACCACTTCACCGCTGGTCACGCTCATGGAAATGTCGTGCACCACCGTGCGCTGCTTATAGCGCTTTTGCAGCCCTTCAACTTTGAGTTCGCTTATCGCCATCTAGCTGAATCTTGAATTATTGTGGTGCTTCCTGGGTAGCAGGTACGTCAGTTGTCCTGGAGGCTGCTTTCTTGGCCGATTTCGGCTGAATCACAGCGCGCACACGGCCCTTGGGATTACTCGCCGTTGCCGCCTGCGGGCCACCGATCACCTCGGCATACTCGGCATTGGCGTCATACATGATGTATTCGCCCTGCACCATATCCTGGCCGCGTTTCACCCATGCCTTGACGTACAACTGCACCTTGTCCATATGACCGTCATATTCGATGCGCTGGCCACTGCCCTGGATATACTCATCCTTGCCTTCCATCTTCTGGCGGAAAGTAGTGGGGCTGCCGGTCGACGTACTGTGCTGGAAGCCCGCGCTATCCTCGCGCACGACCAGTTTGTCGGCATGAATCGCCAAGGTTCCCTGCGTCAGGATGACGTTACCGGTATAAGTGCTGGTTTTCTTGGCCTCATTGGAAGTCAGCGTGTCCGCCTCGATGTCGATCGGTTTTTCGCGGTCAGCCTTCTCAGCCAGCGCCAGAGTGCTGGCCAGCAACATCAGCAGCGGCAGAATGAGTTTAATTCGCTTGATTTGCATATTGTCTCCGGATCCGGGTCTTGGTCCTGGTTTCCCCAGCTTTGCTTACTGGCTTGCCCGCAGTTTTCTTTTTCCTGGCCTGACTTCTGGCAGACACGTCGGTCTTCTTTTTATCTCTGACCGACACCATTTTACTATTTGCCGGTACGTCCCGAGCTTTTACTTTTCCATGCACCGGCTTGGCCTTCGAGCCGGCCACCTGCTCAATTTTCAGCGGTGGCGCCGGCGGCGCGTCTGGGCGCTCGTAGTGCACCTTTACGCTGCCAAACAACTTGAGCACGCCTTCTTTCTTGTAGTACTCCATGCCGTTGCCGCGAATAACCGTACGCGGCGCCTGCAGGATAGTCACCGGCCGGCCGGTCTGCACGAAATCCTGATCCGGAACAATATGCAGGTAATCCGTCAGCACCGTCAGCTCACCCTTGCTACGCGTTGCCGCCCGCACGATTTTCACATTATCCATGAAATAGACGTTTTCACCATCCGCCGACACCTGCCCGCGCTGGCCTTCTATGCGCGTTGTCGGTTTTTTGAGCGAGAACTGGGTAAACGCAGGCTTGACCAATTCCGTCGTATCATCATCCGGATAATGCCGCATCTCCACCCCGACCAGGCTGAATCGCGGATCGCCGTTGGCATCTGCGCGCGATGAGGCGAAATTGCTGATGATGTAATCGGGATCGTGCCGCGTACTACCGTCCCGCTTGGGCTGAGGCGGCTGCACCGCACGATCGATCCAGAACGTGAGGGCTGCCAGCAAGGCTAGCACGATCAGCGCAAACCAGATAGCGGGAATACCTCTCATCTTAACCAGTCATTACCGCAGGTACTGCATCATTTGTGCGTCCAGCGTGCCCTGCGCCTGCATGATCATCTCGCAGACTTCCCGCACTGCACCGCGGCCCGCCTCACGCTCAGTCACATAATGCGCATGCTGCTTCACCAGGCCTGGCGCAGCCGGCACCGTCAGTGCCAGGCCGCAACGCCGCATCGGCGGCAGATCGACCACATCGTCGCCCATGAAGGCGCATTGATCGTGGTTCAAGCCGGCTTTTTTCGTCAGATCGAGAAAAGCTTCCAGTTTGTCCTCGACCCCCTGATAGAAATAGCCGATACCGGTACTTTCGGCGCGCTTGGTGACAACATTGGAAGTACGGCCGGTGATGATCGCCATTTCCACCCCGCTCGCCTTGAGCAGTTTCATGCCCAGACCGTCCTGGGAGTTGAAGGCTTTGTATTCCAGTCCATCATCCCCGATGATAAGCCGGCCATCGGTCATCACGCCGTCGACATCGAAGACAATCAACTTGACCTTGCGGGCGCGTTCGTAAATTTCGTTCATGCTGTTCATATCATTAAATGGTGTTCATGCAACTGGTGCTTATATCACTTTTGCCTTCAACAGATCATGCATATTGAGCACGCCGACCAGATGGCCGCCATCGTCCACCACCAGCAGCGCACTGATTTTGCGGGTTTCCATCAGTTCGACCGCTTCCACCGCAAGCCGGTTGGCGGTAATGGTTAATGGCGCAACATGCATGGCATCGCGGATACTCAGCCCCGGAACACCGCCTCCGCGCTCGAAGATGCGCCGCAGATCGCCATCGGTGAATATGCCGACGGGACGGTGCTCGCCATCCAGCACAGCCGTCATGCCCATGCCCTTGCGCGACATCTCCAGCAATGCCTCGGACAGGGTCGCATCGATGGCAACGCCCGGAACGGCTTCGCCCGTCCGCATGATGTCATGAACATGTATCAGCAGGCGCCTACCGAGCGCACCTCCCGGATGCGACCGGGCAAAATCCTCTGCGCTGAAGCCACGCGCATCCAGCAAAGTTACCGCCAGCGCATCTCCCAACGCAAGCGCCGCCGTAGTACTGGCGGTCGGCGCCAATCCCAGCGAGCAGGCTTCCTGCGACACCCCCGCATCGAGATGCACGTCGGATTCCATCGCCAGGGTGGAACCGGCATTGCCGGTCATGCTGATGAGCTTGGCGCCCATGCGCTTCAGCAACGGGACGATTGCCAGCAGTTCGCCGCTTTCACCGGAATAGGAGATTGCCAGCACCACGTCGGCGCCGGTGATCATGCCCAAATCGCCGTGGCTGGCTTCGGCCGGGTGCATGAAAAACGCGGGAGTACCGGTACTGGCCAGGGTCGAGGCAATCTTGCGGCCGACATGACCCGATTTGCCCATGCCGCTGACCACGACCCGCCCCCGGCATTGTAGAATACAGTCGACAGTCCGCTGAAAGGCGTCGTCAAGCCGTTCTGCCAGCGCCTCGACTGCACGCGCCTCGATGCGTAGCACCTCTCGCGCCAGGTCGAGTCCATGCGCGTCTGGTTGTTGCAATACCGATGTCATATACGAAGTATAAAAGGTAAACCCTGCCGGATAAAGCTCCGGCACACTATTTGCTGTAATTTTCTGGAATGCCCACGCTCAAGATCATTCTCATCCTGCTCTCCAGCGCCGTGTTTGCGGTAGCGCTATTGCGCACCCTGCGCCTGCCTCCTTTGCTGGCCTACTTCCTGATCGGTCTGGCGCTGGGACCGCACACTTTCGGCCTGGTCGACGACAGCGAAGCGGTTCGCGAACTGGCGGAGTTCGGCGTCGTGTTTCTGATGTTCAGCATCGGCCTTGAATTCAGCCTGCCGCAACTGTATGCCATGCGCAGCACGGTGTTCGGACTGGGTGGGGCACAGGTATTGATATCCATGGCTTACACCATCGCCGCCACGATGCTGCTGGGCCTGGACTGGCGCGCGGCACTGGTCGTCGGCGGCGCGATGGCGATGTCTTCCACCGCGATTGCTTCCAAGATGCTGGTGGAACGCGTCGAGCTTAATTCCCGACATGGCCGGCTATCCATCGGTGTATTGCTGTTTCAGGATATCGCCGTGGTGCCTCTGCTGATCCTGATCCCGGCACTGGCCGCACCCGGTGGCGACTTGGTTTCCATGCTCGGCCATTCTGCGCTGAAAGCCGCGCTGGTGCTCGCTGTCCTGCTCTACTTCGGCAAGTCGCTGGTCAATCCATGGTTCGAACTGGTCGCCCGTCAGCGCTCTCAGGAGCTGTTCGTGCTCAATGTCCTCATGGTGACATTGGGGCTCGCATTCGCCACCAAGATCGCCGGACTGTCCTACGCACTGGGCGCCTTCGTTGCCGGCATGCTGATTTCGGAAACCCGTTACCGCTATCAGGTCGAGGCCGACATCAGCCCTTTCCGCGACATTCTGCTCGGCCTGTTCTTCATTACGCTGGGCATGCAACTCGACATGCATTCGCTGCTCGACAATGCCGGCTGGATCCTGCTGACTGCACTGGCACTGGTGCTGGTCAAGGCCGGGCTGGTCACCAGCCTTTGCCGCGCCTTCGGGCATGAACCCGGCGTCGCCATCCGCACCGGCCTGACGCTGGCACAAGCGGGAGAGTTCAGCTTCGTGCTGCTCGCGCAAGGTACCGAATTCAACCTGCTGCAACCGCATCACGCACAGGTCGTACTGGCGGCGATGCTGCTGTCCATGGTGCTGGCGCCGTTCATCATTCAGTACAACGGCCGTATTGCGCGCTTGCTGGCTCCCAGCTATCAGCGCAGCCGCACCCAGCAACTCGGCGAAATCGCCACCACCAGCGAAGGCATGGCCGGCCACGCCGTCATTTGCGGCTACCGGCGCAGCGGACAGAACCTGGCGCGATTCCTGACCCAGGAAAACATTCCCTACGTAGCGCTCGACCTCGACCCCGTCCGCGTCCGCGAGGCGGCCACCGCGGGCCTGCCGGTCGCTTACGGCGATTCGGCCCGGCGCGAAGTGCTGAAGGCCGCCGGGGTGGAACGTGCCCGTGTCGTAGTGGTGAGCTTTTCCGACCTCAATGCCAGCCTCAAGGTACTGCACGTCATGCGCGAGCACTTCCCCGGCATCCCGGTCATCGTGCGGACGCTGGACGACAGGGACATGGATCGCCTGCGTGACGCAGGCGCCACCGAAGTCGTGCCCGAAGTACTGGAGGGCAGCCTGATGCTGGCCTCGCACGCGCTGGTGTTGCTGGGCGTTCCGCTCAACCGCGTGGTCAAGCGCATCCGGCGCTTCCGCGAGGAGCACTACAGCATGTTCCGCGGCTTTTTCCACGGCCTGTCGGACCACGATCTCGATGCCGCCGACAAACTGCAGCCACGCCTGCATGCGGTCGAAATCGGTACTGGTGCACATGCCATCGGCCGCAGCATCGGCGAGCTGGCACTGCAGGACTTGCGCGTCGATATGCAGTCCATCCGCCGCCAGCCGATAGGCAACCTGCCGGCCAAACCCGATATCCGCCTGGTAGAGGGCGATGTCGTCGTGTTGCTGGGGACGCCCGCCGACCTTGCCAGCGCTGAAAACCTGCTGGTGAAAGGCAAATGAGCGACATCATCGTCATCGGTGCCGGTGCGGTCGGCTGCCTCACTGCGCTGGAACTGCGTCGGCGCGGCGCCAGTGTGACCTTGCTGGAACGCGGCACTTCAGGCTCGGAGGCATCCTGGGCCGGCGGCGGCATCCTGTTTCCGTTGCTGCCCTGGCACTACCGCGAAGAAGTCAACCAGCTCGCTCTGGTGGGGGCCAGGCGCTATGCCGCATTATCGGCCGACTTGCATCAAGCCACCGGCATCGACCCCGAGTACTGCATCAGCGGCATGCGTGTGCTACCGGAGTTTGGCGGGAAACCTGCGCTGGACTGGTGTGCGGCGCATAACGTTAAAGCCGAACTCGCTGAGGATGCGCTGTGGCTGCCGGAAGTCGCCCAGGTGCGCAACCCGCGCCTGCTCCAGGCATTGCGCCGCCAACTCGAAATCGATGGCGTAACTTTGCGCGAACAGGTCGAGGTCAGCAGTTTCACCACCACGAACCATAACGTCACGGCCCTGCAAACCGTGTCTGGCGATAACCTGCATGCCGACAACTACGTCGTCACCGCCGGCGCCTGGAGCCAGAGCATGCTGGCCGGGCATGCCGCCAATCTCCGTGTAAGTCCGATGCGCGGCCAGATGCTGCTCTACCGGCTGGCGCCTGGCCTGCTTGAACAAATTGTGTACCACGAGGATTTTTACCTGATCCCGCGTCGCGACGGGCATATTCTTGCCGGCAGCACCGTCGAGGATGTCGGCTTCGACAAAACCACCACCCAGGAGGCCGCGCTGGATTTGCATCGAAAGGCCGTTGCGCTGCTGCCCGCCTTGCACGGGAAAACTCCGGTCAACCACTGGGCCGGCCTGCGTCCCGGCTCCCCGGACAACATCCCGACCATCGGACGTCACCCCGAACTGGAAAACCTTTGGCTCAACACCGGGCATTTCAGGTACGGGGTGACCATGGCGCCCGCCAGCGCAGAAAAACTGGCCGGCCTCATGGCCTAGAGCCTATTTCAGTAGGCTCCTAGTGCTCCGCCACCCAGTGGCCGGATTTTCCACCGGCTTTTTCCAGCAGCCTGACATTGACGATCTGCATCCCCCGATCCACCGCCTTGCACATGTCGTAGATAGTTAACAAGCCTACGCTGGCAGCAGTGAGCGCTTCCATTTCCACGCCGGTGCGGCCCACCGTTTCGGCAGTCACCCGGCAGCAAACTTCGCTCGCCGCAGCATCGATGTCGAACTCGACGCCGACTTTGGTCAATGCAATCGGATGACACAGCGGGATCAGCTCCGCAGTACGCTTGCTGCCCTGAATGGCCGCGATTCTGGCAATGCCCAGCACATCGCCTTTTTTACTGTTGCCGGCAAGGATCAGGTTAAGCGTTTCCGGCAGCATGCGGATACGGCCTTCGGCGATGGCGACCCTCGAAGTTTCAGCCTTGGCGCCGACATCCACCATATGTGCCTGTCCTGCAGCGTCGAAATGAGTGAGTGGAGACATTTACCGTTCCTTACATTTTTCCTGTGAACTTATTTTTCCCTGCCATTATCATAGCAGCATGAAATTTCGTCTCCTATTGCTCGGGCTGCTGCTGGCGCCTGTCGCCTTGGCAGAAGGTCTGCCCGATCTGGGCGATTACGCACAAACCGTATTGCCGCCGCAGGAGGAGCGCCGCATCGGCGAGGAAATCATGCGCGAGATCCGCGGCAGCGGCCAAATGGTGTCCGATGTCGAAGTTGCAGACTATCTGGCCTCGGTGGGCTATCGCCTGGTAGCCAACAGCTCGGATAACCAGCAGGCGTTCACCTTTTTTGTCCTGCAAGACCCGACCATCAATGCCTTTGCCTTGCCCGGCGGTTTTATCGGCGTACACACCGGCCTGATCCAGAACGCACGGAGCGAGTCCGAGCTGGCCAGTGTGCTGGCGCACGAAATCGGCCACGTAGTGCAGCGCCACTTGGCGCGCATGGTCGCGCAGCAGCAGCGCGAGACGATTCCTTCGCTCGCTGTGCTGGCGCTCTCGATCCTGATGGCCCGCGCCAACCCTGAGCTGGCGCGAGCCGGTATCGCCGCCTCGCAAGCCGGCACTGTACAGCGGCAGCTCGATTACACCCGGGAGCACGAGCGCGAAGCGGATCGCGTGGGATTGCAGATACTCAACGATACCGGCTTCGACACCCGCGCCATGCCGTCTTTTTTTGAAACCCTGATGAAAGGGAGTCGTTTCTACGATGGCAGCGCACCCTCTTTCCTGCGCACCCACCCGCTCACCACCGAACGTATTGCCGACGTCCGCAACCGTGTCGAGCAATTGCCCTATCACCAGGTACCCGATAGCGCCGAATTTCACTTCGTTCGCGCCAAGCTACGTGCGCAGCAGGGCACGCCCGCCGATGCGGTACAGTTTTTCGAGAACAGTCTGCAGGAGAAAAAATATAACAGTGAAGCCGCGCAGCACTACGGGCTGGCGCTGGCCTTGATCCGCAGTCACGAGTTCGAGTCTGCCGAGCGCGAAGTCGATTTACTGCGCAGCGCCAAGCAGCGCCACCCGATGATCGAGTCGCTGGCGGCGAGCCTGCTGATCGACCTCGGCCGCACGCATGAAGCCTTGAATCTGTATCGCAACGCCCTGGCTCTGTTTCCCAAGCATCGCGGCCTGATTTATGGTTATGCCGGAACGCTGCTGACACTCAACCAGCCGGAGGAGGCCATCCGTTTTCTGAGCGAGAAACAGCTCGCCTTTCCCAACGACGGCTATCTCTACGAACTGCAGTCGCAGGGTTATACCCTGCTCGGCAAAAACCTGATGCGGCACCAGACGCAAGGTGAGGCGTATTATCGTGCATACGATCTGGCGGCTGCCATCGAGCAGTTCGAACTTGCGGCCAAAAGCGGCGACGGGGATTTTTACCAGCTGTCGATTGTCGAAGCGAGGCTGAAGCAATTAAGACAGCAAATGGGCGACCCCAAGAAAAAGTAGCTGGCAAATTATTAAGGTGATAGCGTGAACCGTCGACAAGTACTCAAAGCCTGCGCCTTATTCATGGCGACAACGCTCGCGACGCCCTTGCGCGCGCTGGCAGCCGTATGGAATAAACCCGCCTTCGACTCCAGGGATGTCGAGGGAGCGCTGCAGGGCTTGGGGGTCGGCGGCAGTACCGGCCCCAGCCGGGATATCGTGCTGACCGCTCCGGACATGGCAGAAAACGGTGCCATTGTGCAGATCGAAGTGGAAAGCCGTATCCCCGACACCGAAGCGATTTCCATTCTGGTCGAAAAAAACCCTACCCCGTTGATCGCGAATTTTGTCTTCAGCAACGGTGCCCTGCCATTGCTGATTACCCGTATCAAAATGGCGGAAACTTCGGAGCTTAAAGCCATCGTCAAGGCGGGAGGCAAATATTACAGCGTCAGCCGCAAGGTCGAGGTGGCGCTGGGAGGATGCGGTTAAATGACATCGCGTAGCGATGCACTGTCTCCCTCTCTCGCTCGCGGGAGAGGGCAGGGGAGAGGGATGTGATGAACGATACGATGAAAATTCGCGCCCAGTTGAAAAACGACCTTACCGAGATCAAGGTGTTGATGAGTCACCCCATGGAAACCGGCCGCCGCAAGAACGATTTTGGCGATGTCGAACCCGCCCATTTCATCCAGCTGGTCACTGCCACCCTCAATGGGAAAACTGTGCTGGAAGCCCAATGGGGTACCGGGATATCGAAAAACCCCTATCTGACTTTTCGCCTCAAAGGCGCCAAGGCCGGCGACAAGGTTGCGGTGAAATGGCTGGATAACAAGGGCGAATCCGGCGCGATTGAAACTGCCGTGACCGCGGCTTAGAAGCTGTCTTAGAAATTCGCGAGGAGGGCTGGATGCAAGGTGCACGGAGCGCAGAAACCGGAATGTACAGGGTGTACATGAGGATTTTGACAACGAAGTTGCGGCGCAGGCTAACTCGCGTAGCGACGTTAAGCCACGAAGTGGCGGCCGTAGCCAACACCGCGCAACGCCGCAGACACTCTCCGCAGCAATTTTTAAGACTGCTTCTTAGAGCCTATTTCAACATCCCGACTATTACACGCTCGTATTCCGGAAAGTAGCGCGCAATCACCGAGAGCTCGAAACGCGAAAGTATGCTGGTATTGGGTTCGCGTTCGAGCAAAAAATCGAACGACCGGCTGACCAGCATCTCCACCGGCACGTTACTGGCCAGTTTTTCAGCATAGGCGGGTGATACGGTCACCAGGTGTTTGGTTGGGCTTCTCCCCTGTACCATCACCTCGAAAGTCGTGTCGTCCAGCTTTTTGACAGTATGCATGCGTTGCCCCCTTTCGTGTTTCTTTGCTTATTGGAACATGAGTTTAGCGTACCTACAACATTGACCAACCGGTCAGTCAGTGGCAGACTTTCGTGCTCGATAATCCGCCCTTTTTAAAGATGGCGCCAGTGCAAGAAAAAACTCCCTCCCGCGAAATAACAGACCCCAGCAGCGTTGAACGCATCCTGGCCGCAGCTGAAACCTTGTTCGGCGAGCAAGGTTTCGAAGCTGCTTCGATGAGCGCCATTGCCGCCCGGGCAGGCGTCAGCAAAGCCAATATCTTTCACCATTTCAACTCCAAGAACGCCTTGTATCTGGCTGTGATTGCCAATGCCTGCAAGGAGGCACGCAGCCGCATCGATCATCTGGAACAAGCCGAAGGCAGTTTTGTCGAACGCCTGGCGCAGTTTGCCGCCGGGCATTTGCAGGGCATTCTGCAACACAGCCATCTGTCGCGCCTGATTTTGCGCGATGTGCTGGAAAACGGACCGGAACGCGGCCAGGCATTGGCCGAGCAGGTGTTCGGCCCCAATTTTGCCAAGCTGGTGGAAATCATCGCCAACGGCCAGGAGCGCGGTGAATTGCGCAAGGACGTCGACCCGGCCATGGTGGCGGTCATGCTGATTGCCGCCAACGTATACTTTTTCGAGGCGCGCGATATTCTGCGGCATTTTCCGGCAGTCGATTTTGCCGAAAACCCGCAATATTTCAGTGCCAAAATGATAGAAATCATGTTGAACGGCATCCTGCCGCAGGAACCCAAATAATGAAGAAATTACTGCCGACGATATTGGTGCTCGGCTTGCTGTTGTCAGCCTGCGCCAAAAAAGAAGAAAACAAGACTCCTGCTGCGCCACCGCCTGCACTGATTACAGTCACGACGGCCCAAACCACCAAACTGGAGATCGTTGAAGAAACGGTCGGCACGATAGAAGGCCTGATGGATCCCACCATCGGTGCGGAAGTCGCCGGACGTGTGGTCAAGGTACTGGCCCACGCAGGCGATGAAGTTAAGAAAGGCCAGCTCATCGCTGTGCTGGATGCCGTCGATTACGGTTTGCAGCGACGCGAGGCGCAAGCCGAAATCAGCCGCATCGAAGCGCTTCTGGCCAATCAGGGCAAGATCGTCGACCGCAATCAGCGGCTGGTGCAGAAGAATTTCATTTCGCGCAACGCGCTCGATGACGCCTCCTCGCAACAGGATGCGCTGCGCAGCCAGCTGGATGGCGCCAAGGCACAACTGGCGCAGGTAGACCTCGCCAGCAGCAAGACCAGGGTTTATGCTCCGCTCGACGGCCGGGTAGAAAAACAGATCGTTTCCATCGGTGATTTCGTCAAGGTGGGCGACCCTCTGTTGCAGGTGATCGGCACGCAACGCCTGCGCGCGCACCTGCCTTTCCCTGAAAACATCGCGGCCAAGCTGCAACCCGGCCAGACTGTACGCCTGACCACACCTACAGCCCCGGATCAGATCGTCACCGTACAGATCAAGGAACTGAAACCGCTGGTCGTCTCCACCAGCCGGGCAGTGGACGTGATTGCCGATGTCGTCGACCAGCCCGGCTGGAAGCCGGGCGCCAGCGTCAATGCCACCGTTGTCCTGGGTGAGCGTCCAAGCGCCGTAGTCGTCCCCGAGGCCAGCGTGGTGTTGCGCCCTGCTGGCGAAGTCGTTTATGCGGTCAAGGGCGATAAAGTCACGCAACATATCGTCAAAACAGGTCTGCGCCGTGATGGCGTGGTGGAGATCACCGAAGGGCTCGCCGCCGGGGAAACTGTCGCGCTCGACGGTGCAGGATTCCTGACTGACAAGGCCAACATCAAGATTCAGCAGGCAGCGGCAAAATGACCCTACCCGAGCTTTCCATCAAGCGCCACGTACTCGCGTGGATGCTTTCCGGGGTGCTGGTATTGTTCGGCATCATCAGCTACCAGCGTATCGGCGTTGACCGCTTTCCCTATATCGAATTCCCGGTGATCTCGGTCACCACCTCGCAAAAAGGCGCCAACCCGGACATCATCGACGCCAGCATCACCAACGTGATCGAAACCTCGGTCAACAGCGTACCGGGCATCGAGCACATCCAGTCGAGTTCAAGCCCGGGCATCTCGACCGTTGCCATCACCTTCAGCCTGGACAAGAAAGTGGACGTTGCCTTCAACGAGGTCCAGTCCAAGGTCAACCAGGTATTGCGCCGCCTGCCGGACGATGCCGATCCGCCGGTAGTGGCCAAAGTCGAAACCGGCGCCAGCCCCATCATGTGGCTGGCGTTGCGCGGCGATCGCACCCAGCAGCAACTCAACCAGTACGCGCTCAACGTGCTCAAAAAGCGCCTCGAAACCGTCAATGGCGTGGGTGAAGTGAGGCTGGGCGGCCGCCGCGACCGCACCATCCGCGTCAACCTGCTGCCGGAGCGCATGACCGCGCTGGGCATTACGCCGCAGGATCTGCAAAGCGCTTTCAACCGCGAGCACGTGCAACTGCCGGGCGGCTTCATGATCGGCCAGAAGAGCGAATATTTGTTCAAACTGGACATGGAATTCCACAAGCTCACCGAGCTCGGCACCATGATCGTAGCCTATCGCGACGGTGCTCCCATCCGGTTAAAAGACGTCGCCGAAATCGAGGACGGTCTGGGCGATTTCCGCCAGCTTGCCCATTTCAACGGCGACCGTACAGTGGGCTTGGGACTGGTGAAAATCGCCAACGCCAATACCGTCGCCATCATCGATGAAGTGCAGCGCCGGCTGGAAACCGAGATCCGGCCGCAGCTGCCGCCCGGCATGACCATCGAGGTCGCCTCCAACGATGCGCTCTACATTCAGGAGCTCATCAATGCCCTGCTGGAGCACCTGATCGCAGGGACCCTGTTGGCAGCCGCCATCGTCTGGCTGTTCCTGCGCTCCTTCCGTTCCACCATCATCATCACCATCGCCATCCCGGTATCGCTGCTGGGCGCCATTGCCGTTATGTACTTCAGCGGATTTACCTTCAATGTCATGACGCTGCTGGCCTTGCTGCTGCTGATCGGCGTCGTGGTGGACGATGCCATCGTGGTACTGGAAAATATCTTCCGCCACCGTGAGCACCTCGATCCCGACCCGGTCAGTGCCGCCCTCAACGGCAGCAAGGAAGTCGTCTTTGCCGTGCTGGCGGCCACGCTGTCGCTGGTGTCGATCTTCGCGCCGGTGATTTTCATGAGCGGCATCATCGGTCAGTTTTTCAAGTCGTTTGCCGTGGTGGTGAGCTTCGGCGTACTGGTTTCGCTATTCGTATCTCTTACGTTGACGCCAATGCTGTGCTCACGATACTTGAAAGTAAGCACTCGCCATGGACGATTTTATTACGCCATGGATGCCTTCTTTACAGGCATGGATAATTTCTACCGCAAGCTGCTTGGGCTGACGCTACGCCATCGCTGGAAAGTGGTGCTGATCACCCTGATCACCGTTGCTTCCAGCAGCTGGTTTTTCCAGCAGGTCAAAAAGGAATTCACGCCCGAAGAAGACGAAGGCCGTTTCATCGTCTACCTCAAGGCACCGCTTGGCTCCAGCATCGAATACACCAATTCGCGCTTGGTAGAAGTTGAAAAAATCCTCGGCAAGCATCCCGAGATCGCCACCTACTTCACCGCCATCGGCCTGGGATCGGCTGGACAGGTCAATCAGGGCTTTGCTTTCGTGCGCATGCAGGATCGGGACAAGCGCAACATCCGCCAGCAGGATACGCTGAAAAAACTGCGCGGCGAGTTTGCAGAAATCCCCGGCGTTCGCGCCTTCCCCGCACCGGTGCCCATCGTTCAGGGCCAGCGCGGCGATCCGCTGCAATTCAACCTTTCCGGCCCCAATCTGGAACAGGTCGGCGCGCTCGCCAAACAGTTGCAGCAAAAGCTTTCCAACGTAGAAGGCATGGGCAAGGTCGACCTCGACATGCAGCTCGACCTGCCGGAACTGGTGATGAGCATAGACCGCACCCGCGCCGCCGATCTCGGCCTGTCGGCGCAGGATGTCGCTTTTACCCTCAACATGCTCACCGGCGGCATCGACATCGCCAAGTACAACGACGAGCCGGGCGATGGCGAACGGTATGACATCCGCATCAAGGCCAAGGACGGCAGCATCACCCAAGCTGCCGACCTCGCCAAAATCTACCTGCGCAGCACCGGCGGCAGCATGGTGCGGCTGGACACCGTCGCCAGCTTCAAACCGCAGCTTGGCCCTGCCGTGATCGGCCGTTTCGACCTGCGCTACGCCGCCAATTTCTTCGGCACCCCCACTCTGCCGCTGGGCGAAGCCGTCAACAAAGTGCAAGAGGCTGCCGCGCCGCTGCTGCCCCCCGGCTATACCGTCAAAATGGTAGGCCAAGCCGAAGAATTCGGCAAAACCCAGAAATACATGGCATTCGCCTTCGGCATGGCGCTTATCCTCCTGTACATGGTGCTCGCCAGCCAGTTCAACTCCTTTCTGCAACCCGCCATCATCATGCTCGCCCAACCGCTCGCCATCATTGGCGGCGTCATGGCCCTATGGCTGATGAACCACTCGCTAAACATCTACTCGATGATCGGCCTGGTGCTGCTGATCGGCCTGGTCGCCAAAAACTCCATCCTGCTGGTCGACCTCACCAACCAGCGCCGCGCCGAAGGCATGGCCGTCGATCCTGCGTTACTGGACGCCTGCCCCATCCGCCTAAGACCGGTACTCATGACCTCGCTCACCATCATCCTCGCGCTGCTGCCTGCCGCACTGGGCCTGGGCGCCGGTGCCGAAACCAACGGCCCGCTGTCGGTGGCGGTGATCGGGGGGATGATTACCTCGACGCTGCTGACCTTGGTGGTGGTGCCGGCGGTGTATTCGTTGGCAATGCATGGAGTGGAGCGGGTGGAACGCTGGATAGCGGCACGAGCTGGGGTTTGAACGCCAGAGATCACATGAAGCTGTGGAAAAAGATTGTCATAGGATTCTTGGGACTCATATTGCTGTCTATTGGCGGGTCGTATTTTCTCATCCAATCTCTACCTGACCTATGTGGCAACCAAGTAATAGCTGAATATCCTTCACCAAACAACAAATTAAGAGCCGTAGCCTTCCAACGCGATTGCGGAGCCACCACAGGTTTTTCTACGCAAGTATCTATTCTTCCAGGAGCTAACGCTCTCGAAAATGAAGGGGGCAATATCTTTAGCGGGGCTACGCCTACAGGTCAAGTTAGCTCCTCTGCCGTTGAAATTAATTGGTTGTCTGACACTCGCCTTCAACTCCGCCATCATCATTCAGTACGTATTTTCCATGCAGAATCAGATAGCCATGGGGTTAAAGTGGAGTATCAAACTTTCTAACATTTGCAGCCTGTTTGGGGTCATGCCCTACAGGCTGCATACCACCCATTTCCCCTGTGCCACGCCGAGCAGCACAGCCAAGACGGGAGTAGTCGGTGGGCGTTGTCTGAGCGCAGCGAGTTTAGCCCGCCGCCCGGCTTGGCGAGCAGCACAGGGCAGCCCGTAGGGCCGTGGCGCGGGGTGCCTTTCTCTTCGGTTACCTTCTCTTGGGCAAGCAAGAGAAGGTAACGCGTCGGGCGGGCAAGACCGCCGGTTTAATCACCCTTCAGCCTCCGCTACGACAATTGTCACCCGGCAGATCGCAGTGCTACCAGGGAAAGACACGTAGCTAGAAGGCTGCTTTTAGACAGCCCGCCGACACCGGTGTATCATCCAAAACCAGAGTTGGTTAACCTATTGGGGAACCCCATGAAAACCGTTGCCGTTTATGAAGTTAAGGCCAATATCTCCCACCTGCTGGACCAGGTCGAGGCTGGTGAAGAAATCAAGATCACCCGGCGCGGCATTCCCATCGCCCGCTTGGTGCCTGAGCATGCGCCTGAAAAAACCGACATTGCCGAGTTGATCGCCAAGCTCAAATACTCCCGCCAGAACTACACGCTGGGCGATATGGATTGGCGTGATCTCGTTGAAGACGGCCGCGACTGATGCCATTTGTGCTGGATAACTCCGTGGTCATCGGCTGGTGCTTCCAAAGCCAGGCGACAGAATACACCGACCGCGTGCTGGACAAACTTTCCGAGGAAACGGCCCACGTACCTGGACTCTGGGTGATGGAATTTTCCAACATCCTGCGCAAGGCACTCAAAGCCGACAGGATCGACAACGCTAGGGCGAAAGAGCTCATGGCGATTGTCGGCGGCTTGCCTATCTCCGTAGACGCTGCGACTTGCTCCGTTGAAGAAAATTTTGAACTGGCAACCCGCTACGGACTCAGCAGCTACGATGCCGCCTATCTGGAACTCGCACTGCGACTCAACTTACCGATTGCATCAAGCGACGGCGCGCTCCGTTCGGCGGCAGTGCGCGCGGGCGTTGGGTTGGTATAGCACGACTTTGCCGAAGTAATGCCGCTAGCGGCCTGATCCGGTTTCAAGCCCCGGCAGGCGGCCGAACCGTAATCGCCAACACTCCCGCCATCACCAGCACAGTCCCCACCAATTCCATCCCCGTCACCTCCTCCCCCAGAAACACCCAAGCCAGAAGAGTCGTCGAAACCGGCCCCACCATCCCCAGCATCGCCGCCCGGTTACTCCCCACCCGCTGTATCCCCGCACTCAACAAAAACGAGGGCAACACCGTCGCCACCACCGCCATCAACAATCCGATCACATAAACCGGCTGCGGCAAGCGCGTCAGATCAACGTGATGCGGCGTGGCAAAATAATGCCCGGCCGCCGTCAGGCTGATCACCAGCATGATGCAGGCGGTAAACGCCATCGCGCCGAACTTGCGTATCATGCGGCCGCTCGCCACCAGATAAGCCGCAAAGCTCATGGCGCTGAAGAAAATCAGCACGGCCCCCAGCATGGTATTGTGCGTAGCCTCTCCGGCAAGCACATCGCCACCAGCCGCCAAGACCACGCCGACATAACTCGCGGCCAATGCCGCCACTTCCAGCCTGCCGATACGGTAGCCGAACATCACTGCGGAAATAATCACCACCATGGTAGGGTACAAGAACAGGATGACCCGCTCCACACCCGCCGAAACGTATTGCAACCCGGCAAAATCGAACCACATGGGCAAATAGCCGCCCACCGTTCCCAGCAGCAAAATCGCCCCGATATCGCGGCGGTCGAGGTGATCGACCTTGCCGACAGCGTACAACCACACCGCACTCGCCAGGTAAAACGGCGCGGCAAAAGCCATACGCAACGCCAGCAGGGTTTCCGCATCGACGTGATAGCCATAGGCGAGCTTGACCATCACCGCCTTGGATGAGAACGCGACCGCCGACACCAGCACAAAAGCTGCGCCGATGAATGCCGTTGAATAGTTCGATTGTGTATTTGCCATATCGGGCCTCTTTGACGGGCCCGGCAGCGGAGGGAGAAACGATGTAACCGCAGCTTAAAGCCCGCGGTTACTGTGGAAAATCAGGACGAACGACAGCAACCGCAAGAGGTGGCCATTAGCCACAGTGCCTTGCGGGCGCGTACAACTGCTTGATTGTGTTTGGTGTTCGTCATGAAGGGGCGCACTCTACCCGGGTAAACTCGCAGCGTCAATCAGATCTTTTTCCAGCACTTCCAGCTGCAAGCCGGACACCTTGGGCGTCCACGCTGCCGGATTGACGGGAAACGGCCTGACGTCGCCGGTGCGCCGGTAGCCGCGCCGCTGGTAGAAGTCTATTAATTCGAGGCGAAGGGTAATGACGTACATGACCATTTTGCGTGAACCCCATGCCTGCTGCGCCGTTCGCTCGGCCAGGGCCAGCAGGCGCTTGCCGACGCCCTGCCTCTGCAGGCCCGGCTCGACCACGAACATGCCGAGGGCGGCGTGGTCGCCCGCTTGTTCGATATGCACCGAACCGACCATTTCCGGCCCATCCAGGCAAAGCAGGATGATGGAGCCGGGCTTGGCGATCAACTGTCTTACTTCTTCGGCGTCCGTCCTGCGGCCATCCAGCAGTTCTGCTTCGGTCGTCCAGCCCCGCTTGCTGTGCTCCCCGCGATAGGCGGAATTGACCAGTACCGCAATGCGCTCGGCGTCAGTCGGCAGCGCTGGGCGAAAAATCAGCGACATCGGGCGAGATAATCCTTCCATAGGCTTTGGTAGCACGCTTCCAGGTCGCGGGTGAAACGTTCCGTATCGAATAGCGGAGCAGTGGCACGGCAGGCGATGAGTTTTTCCTTCAGCGCTTGCAGCGTCGCGGGCTCGCGGGCAAGCTTGAGCGCCAGAGTGGCGTAGTCTTCCAGCGTATTCGTCACCAGCTCCGGCATGCCCACGGCATGCAGCAGGCTGGCGGCCACCCTGGAAGCAAAAGTTTCACTCCTGCAGGTCACCACCGGCACGCCTGTCCACAGCGCGTCGCTGGCCGTGGTGTGGGCGTTATAGGGCAGCGTATCGAGCAGCAGGTCGGCCTGCTGCTGCCGCGCCAGATGTTCCGCCTGCGGCAGGCGCGGCGCAAAAATCAGCCGGTCGGCCGCCACGCCTCTCGCTTCGGCTTCGCGCCGCAGATTTTCTGCCGCCAGCTCACTGTTGGCTTGCAGCAGCCACAGCACGCTGCCCGGTACCTCGCGCAGCAATCGCATCCAGAGGTCGAACATCGACGGCAGGATCTTGAACGTCTGGTTGAAGCCGCAAAAGACGAAGCCATGCTCCGGCAAGCCGCATTCGGCACGGCCGGGTTTTGGCGGGATCGGGCGATGGCGGTCGTTGGGCTGGTAGCTGTACGGCATCAGCACCAGTTTTTCGGTGTAATTTGCCGCCTGTTCCGACGGCGTGACGATGGCGTCGCCAATCAGCGCATCGACAAATTCCGCACCCATGGTGCCGGGATAGCCGAGGTAATTGACCTGCAACGGCGCCGGACGCAGTGCCAGAATCTCGGAGCGGGTATGCGCAGTGTAGCCCTTGAGGTCGATCAGGATGTCGATGCCGTCGGCGTGGATTTTGCGCGCTGCGTTTTCCATAGTGAGCGCACGCACATCTTCAAACCTGTCAAAGGCAAGCTTCAGACGCGCACGCATGGGGCTTTTATCATCCGGGCCGTAGGAATACGCGATGACTTCAAAGCGCTCGCTGTTATGCAGTTCGAACACTTCCGCCATGAGGTAGGCGGTGGCGTGTTCGTGAAAATCGGCCGACAGATAACCCAAACGGATTTTCGGTTTTGCCTCGCATGGGAACCTGAAATCGAGGCGCTGCCGCAACGGCACGTATTTGGCATATTGCCCGGCCACCCAGTTTTCGGCGCAGCGGCGCTGCTCGGCGGCCGTCGTACCCGGCACGGCGAGAAACGCGAACGGCGCTATCTGCGCTTCCGGCACCTCGCGCACCAGGGTGCGCACTTCGGCGGCCAACCCGTCCAGATCGCGCCATTCGCAGGCATGCTGACATTGATGCAGCAGGTGCGCCCTGGCGTGGTGCAGCGCCGGATCGATTTTCAGCGCCTGCCGGTAACAGCCGATGGCTTCTTCCAGCCGCCCCAGTTCGCGCAGCGCGTTGCCCAGATTGTTATGAATATCGGCATCGTCCGGTGTCAGACGAACAGCCTCGCGGTAGCTCGCCACCGCCGCCTCGAACTGACCGGATTCGCGCAGCGCGTTGCCCAGGTTGTAGTTGGCTGCGGCATCGTCCGGATTCAGTCGAACAGCCTCGCGGTAGCAGGGGATGGCCTCCTGCGCGCGCCCCAGCTCCTGCAACAACCAACCCAGATGCCGTGCTGCTGCCGGATATCCGGGTTGCAGACGCAACACTTCGCGATAGCCGGCAATGGCCTCTTCGAGGCTGCCGGATTCGCGCAGTGCGTTAGCCAGATTATTGTGGATATCGGCATCGTGCGGTGCGAAACGCAGTGCCCGACGGTAGCTTTTGATGGCCTCGACAAAATCTGTCTGGTCGAGCAGCACGTTACCCAGGTTGAACCAGGCCTCGGCATATTCCGGCGCGATCTTCAGGGCCTTGCGAAAACTGGCGGCCGCATCCTCCAACCGTTGCAACGCATACAGCGCACTGCCCAGATTGTTGTGGATAGCGGCATCGCCGGGCGCCAGCGCCAAGGCCTTGCAATAGACATCGACGGCTTGTTCCGCTTGTCCGTTGGCACGCAGGGCCAAGCCCAGGTTGCTGTAATAGTCCGGCTGCCCGGGGTTGACGGCAACCGCCCTGGAAATCGCCTCGACTGCCGCAGCATAATCGCCGCGCTGATATGCCGCCAGCCCCAGCAAATGCAGTATCTGCGCATTGTCCGGCTGCGCTTTGAGCAATTCCCGGTAAATCGTCTCGGCCTCGGCCAGCCGCCCGGACTGGTGCCATTGAATCGCCGTCTGAAAAGTCTGTTGCATCGTGGTAAGGTTATCGGCTATGACTACCGGGCATTCTAATGTATCCGGGCTGGACGCGGCCTACCGCGCCACGGCCTATGTCGCCGAGATCGAGCACGGCGACATCGTCATCCGGATAGACCAGCCTTCGACAGCGCTCGATCAGTGGCTGCAGGCAAAGGGGTGCAAGGATTGGGCCTTTATTTCCGCCTGCAATCCTGGCTCTCTGCCACTGCCGCAAGCGCTGAACGTCGAACGCCACGCACAACTGGTCGCAGCCGTCGAAGCCCTGGGTTTGACCTGGCGCCCGGGTCGCGGCGTTCCGGATCGCCCCGGCTGGCAGCCCGAACCCAGCCTGCTCATCCTCGACATAGCGAGCGAAGAAGCCCTGCGACTGGCCGCCGGATTCGGACAGAACGCGATTGTGGCCGGATCCATCGGCAGCAGTGCAAAGCTGCATTATGTACATGGAAATTAGCCCTGATAACCGATATAGTTAGATATCCCCAGGCATCGCATAACCATGGCCGCTGAAAAACCCAGGCTCATCCTCGTCGACGACGACCCGCTCATCACCGACACGCTGCATTTCGTGCTGAGCGAGGATTACGACGTCAGCGTGGCCGAATCGCGCGCGCAGGCCAGGAGCGTTCTGCGCCAGCTCGACAGCCCGCCGCAGATTGCGCTGGTCGATCTCGGCCTGCCCCCCGTACCGCACAGCCCGGAAGAAGGCTTCAAATTGATCGGCGAATTGCTGGCCCACGCGCCGGCAATGAAGATTTTCGTGCTCTCCGGCCAGAACAACGAAGCCAACGCCAGGCATGCCCTGTCGCTCGGCGCGATGGAATTCATCGCCAAGCCTTGCGAAGTCAAGCAGCTTCGATCGCTGCTCAGCGACGCGCTGCGCCTGCAGGATGCAGAGAACACGGCAGAACATCAACAGGTGGGCTGCAACCTGGTTGGCGAAAGCCTGGCGATGCAGGCATTGCGCAACCAGATCGGCCAGTTTGCCGATGCACCGTTTCCGGTACTGATCGAGGGCGAGTCCGGTAGCGGCAAGGAGCTGGTTGCGGATTGCCTGCACCGGCTGAGCGCGCGCAAAGACCATATCTACCTTTCGCTCAACTGCGCGGCTATCGCCCCGACACTGGCCGAGTCCATTCTGTTCGGCCATGCCAAGGGCGCATTTACCGGGGCGCAAACGGCAAATGCCGGTTATTTCGAGGATGCCGCAGAGGGCACGCTGTTTCTGGACGAGATCGGCGAATTGCCCGCCACCATGCAGGCCAAGCTGTTGCGCGTACTGGAAAACGGCGAATACCAGCGCGTAGGCGAGACCGCTATCCGTAAAAGCCGTGCCCGCGTTATTGCCGCCACCAACCGCAACCTGCGCGACGAAGTGCGCGCCGGACGTTTCCGCGGCGACTTGTATCACCGCCTCAGTGTCTTCGCGCTGCACGTACCGCCGCTACGCGAACTGGAGGATGACCGCATCCGCCTGCTGGATCATTTCCGCGATTTCTACGCCCGCGAAATCAGCCGCCCGCCATTTGTCCTGGATGCCGGCGCACATCAGGCATGGATGGATTACACCTTCCCGGGCAACGTGCGCGAACTGCGCAACATCGTCATCCGCCTGGCCGCCAAACATGCCGGCGCCACCGTCAATCGCGAGCAATTGCAGGCCGAGTTCGACCCGATAGCAGGCGATGCCATGCCAGGTAGCGGCAACCTGCTGCGTGATCCGCAGGCCATGATGCAACTGGCACAAAAACACCTGCAGGCAGAAAACAACATCAGCCTCGACCAGATCCTGCGACAATGGGAGAAATCCTACGTCGATGCCGCGCTACAGATTACCCACGGCAACCTGAGCCAGGCAGCACGCCTGCTGGGGGTCAACCGGACGACGCTGTACGCGCGCATGCAGTTTTTCGAATCCGTTGAAAAATGATAGCTAGGTTAAAGGATGCCTCTAAAAATCCAAGTTTCTAAGCCAGGCAAGGCGCGAGCAAAAAATTGCGCCGCAGCATATGCCTGATATGTAAGGAGTAATTTTTTGTGAGCAACGCAGCATGGCAACGAAAATTGGATTTTTAGGGGTATCCTGATATGTATTATTCGCATTTCGGGTTGAAACAACCACCTTTCAAAATCACCCCCAATACGGAGTTTTTCTTCTCCGGCGGCAATCGCGGCGCCGTGCTGGACGCGCTGGTGTACGCCATCACCAGCGGCGAAGGCATCATCAAGGTCGTGGGTGAAGTCGGCAGCGGCAAGACCATGCTCTGCCGCATGCTGGAGAGCCTGCTGCCGGAAAGCGTCGAGCGCGTCTATCTGGCCAACCCGAGCGTGGCACCGGAAGACATCCTGCATGCCATCGCGTTCGAGCTCCAACTCGACCTGCCGCCCGAGTCCGACCGCCTGCAAGTCATGCAGGGGCTGCAGAACCACTTGATCGAGCGTCACGCCCAGAGCCGGCAGGTCGTCATTTTTGTGGAAGAGGCGCAGGGCATGCCGCTGCCCACGCTGGAAGAAATCCGCCTGCTGTCCAACCTCGAAACCAAAAACGACAAGCTGCTGCAGATCGTGCTTTTCGGCCAGCCCGAGCTCGACGACAACCTCAACCAGCCCCACATCCGCCAGCTCAAGGAACGCATCACCCACAGCTTCAACCTCGGCCCGCTCGCCGATCACGACATCGCCGATTACCTGATCTACCGTCTGCGCACCGCCGGCTATTTCGGCCCGCCGCTGTTTACCAAGGGTGCCGTCAAAAGAATTGCCAAGGCTTCCAAGGGTCTGGTACGTCGCATCAACATCCTGGCGGACAAGGCGCTGCTGGCCGCCTTTGCCGAAAACGCCTATGCCATCACGCCCAAGCACGTGAATGTCGCCGTCAAGGACAGCGAGTTTGGTGCCGAGGAAGCACGTGCCCCCGGCACGCAGATGCCCTGGTGGATCGCCGGCGCCACGCTGCTCGCCGGACTGGCGATCGGCATCGGTATCCACCCGCTCACGCAGACCAGGGAAGATCCTGTAGCCAGCCAGCCGGCACCCGCAGCCCAAGTGGCAGCAGCGGTAGCGCCAGCGCAGACAGCACCAGTAGTTCAAGCGGCTACCGAATCGCCAGCCGCACCTCTGCCAGCAGAGCCCACTGTGCCACAAGCAGCTGCCACGCAGCCCGTTGCAGCGCAACCTGCGGCATCGGTCGTACCGGGCAATCCCGCACCGCAGCCAGCCGCAGAATCGGCGCCCGCGCCTCAAGCATCTGCCGGGCCTGCCGATATTCTTGAACAACGGCTGCAAGCCACCCGGGATTGGCTGTCGCAGCAATCCCGCGATACTGTCACGATCCAGATCATGGGCACGGACAAACCCGAAAAAATGCGCGGCCAGTTGCAAAGCCTGCAGGCGCTGGTGGGGCTGGATAACGTGTATGTGTACCGAACCATAGTCAAAGACAAGCCTTTCATGAGCGTGGTGTACGGCAACTACCCCGATCGGGCGACGGCAACCGGGGCGATGGAAGCATTGCCGAAACTACTGCGCGCTTACCGGCCGAGATTGAGAACAGTGGGCGGCATAACAGAAGAAACAAAAACAGTTCAATAGGTTACGCTTGCAATTTAAATAAGATTATGCGATAAATGCGACACTTGGCTCATCATAAAGGCTTCAACGGGCACTCAACATGAATAAATACTGGCGACATGTCTTGCTGCTCATGGCCCTGACCGGCTGCGCACACCAAAGCTCCATCACCCCTTCGCAAGGCCATATCGGCTCCGTGCAAGACACCCAGGCTGCCGCCACCGCACCCGCAAGCGACATCCCCAAGCCGTTGAAAAAGCCCGCTTACGTCCCTCCGCCGAAACCCAAGGCCAAGGAACAGACTTACAGCGTGGTGGTGAGCGATGTACCGGTACAGGAAATACTCTTCGCCCTGGCCCGCGAAAGCAAAACCAATATCGACATACATCCGGCAGTTCAGGGCAAAGTGACGCTGAACGCCGTCGATCAGACATTGCCAGCCATACTTGAAAGACTGGGCAAGCAAATAGACCTCCGCTACAAAATGGAAGGGAATGTCCTCTCGATTACGCCAGACCTGCCGACGCTACGGACTTACAAGGTCAACTACGTCAACATGGACCGCGACACGGCCTCCTCGATCGGGGTGTCGGCGGAGATTGCGGGAACCGGATCCGCGACTGAATCCAGCGGGGGCTCCGGCAACAAGTCCGCGACCACGGTAACCAGCTCTTCCAAAAATAATTTCTGGAGTTTGCTGACGGATACCATACGCAACATTCTCAAAACCACCAAGAGCCAGGTCGCCAACACTGAGGAAAAAGCTGCGAAAGCAGAAGCCATGCGCACCGCACAGGAAGATCGCCTGAAGCAGGTCGAAGCCGTGAGCAAGGCCGGGGCCGGTGCAGAAAAGCTGTTTCAGGAGGCCTTCAAATCTCAACCCGCTGCCATTGAAAGCAAAGATGATGTGATCCTGAACCCGGTAGCCGGCACGGTCACGGTGATGGCAACCGAACGCCAGCACGGATTCATCCAGCAGTACATCGACACGGTGATGGCCTCGGTTCAGCGGCAAGTGCTGATCGAGACCACGATTGTCGAAGTGGCACTGAACGACAAATCGCAACGCGGCATAGACTGGAGCCGTCTGGGCAGCAGCGGCGCCGGCAGCACCCAGTCCGGCTTCACTTTCAAGCAAACGCTTGGGGGCGCGGCAACTGTCGGCAATCAGTTTGTCGTCGGGTTCGCCAACACTGCGAGTAAATTGGGCGATCTGGCGGCATCGATCCGGTTGCTGGACTCTTTCGGCAACACCCGGGTGCTTTCCAGCCCCAAGCTGATGGCGCTCAACAACCAGACCGCCATTCTCAAGGTGGTCAACAATCTGGTTTATTTCACGGTCAAGTCGGATACCACGACCCCGTCCACCGGCCCGGCCGTGACCAACAAAACTTCAACCCCGCACACGGTTCCGGTGGGTGTGGTCATGAGCGTGACGCCGCAAGTCAATGAAAACGGCGCAGTGACGCTTAATGTACGACCAACCATTTCGCGTAGTGTCGGCAAGGGCATTGAAGATCCGGCCAACGCCGGCAGTTTTGTGCCTGAAATTCAGGTACGCGAGATGGAGTCGATGCTGCAGGTGAATAGCGGGCAAACGGTGGTACTTGGCGGCCTGATGGAAGACGAAGTAACGAAAAATACCGATGCGGTTCCCGGGGTCTCCAAGCTGCCTTTCATTGGCAAGCTGTTCCAGGGCAAGGACGACACTGTCAAGAAAACCGAACTGGTCATTTTCCTGCGTCCGACCGTGATACCCTCAGCCAGCCTGGAAAGCGATGAACTGAAATCGTTCAAACAATTCCTGCCAGACCAACTACCGCTTGCGACTGCTGCCGATGAGCCTGCTAATTAAAGCACTGCAAAAAGCGGAACAGAGCAAAGAACAAGGGAGTGCAGCTGAAAAAGCGGCAGCGCCCGCCGGCCTGACTCTGGAACTGACGCCACATCATGCCCCGATAAGTCATGAGGTTTCACTGGCAGAAGAGGGCGGCTTTACAGAGCAAGCACCGGCCGCGCCCATTGCCGCACCTGCCCCCGCAGCTCCTATTGTCAACACCGCTCCCGAGCCTTCTGCCGAACGTGCGGCTGCAGCCAACATGTTTCACGCCAAGACCGAAGCGGTTGCAGACCCCGGCGGCCGGCGGGCATTCTGGTTGGGGTTGGTCGGGTTGGCCTTGCTGCTGTTACTGGGGGGCGGATTTTACGTCTATCTGGAAACGCTGCAAGCGCCCGAGATGGTCGCAGTGCGTCCATCGCAGCCGATCAAGCCGGCAGCGCCCGCGGTAACGCCGACTCCGCCAGTACAGGACGCACCGGCTGAACCAGTTGCCGCAGCCGCTACGCCCGTGCCGGTTGCCGAGCCGCAGGCAGAACCGCCAGTTGTAACGCGTGCCGAATCGAGCAAACCTGCCGTGGCAGCGACCACACCGTCCGTGCCGATGGAGAAAAAACCGGTGGCGGAAAACGAAACCGTCAAGATTACCAAAAACCGCAAGTCAGAACCCGCGTCCAACGCTACGGCAGTGTCGGCGTACCAGGCGTTCATGGCGGGCGACGATGCTGCCGCGGGACGCTTGTACCGCCAGTTGCTGCAGGCCGATCCGCGCAATGTCGATGCGCTGCTGGGACTGGCCGCCGTAGCGGCCCGGCAGGACAATATGGATGAAGCTGCACGGCATTATGCCCATGCGCTGGAATACGAACCGAGGAACAGCGTGGCCCAGGCCGGCCTGATCGCCTTGATGAGCCAGGCCGACCCGGTCGCTGCCGAAAGCCGGTTGAAGTCGCTGTTGGCACAGCAACCTGATGCCGCTTATCTGCATGCCGCGCTTGGCGGCGTGTATGCGGAACAGAACCAATGGTCCAGCGCGCAACAATCCTATTTCCAGGCCTTCCGCCTCGATTCGGCCAATGCCGAACATGCCTTCAATCTGGCCATTAGCCTGGATCAGCTGTCCAAACACGACCTGGCACTGGATTATTACCAGCGCACGCTCGATCTTCTGCCCAAACAGGGCGGCGGGATAGACCGCACCGCACTGGAATTGCGCATCAACCAATTGCGTTCCGCACTCGGCAAATAGTCCTCTTGAGCGCTTCAGAACTTATCCCGGCGCTACAAGCGCTGTTTCCATCGCAACGTCTGTTGACCGACCCGGTGGACTGTTATGCCTACGCTTATGACAACTCGCGCAATTTCCGCGCACCGCTGGCTGTTGTTTTTCCTCTTTCCGCAGAGGAAGTGCAATCAGCCGTCAAGCTGTGCAACCAGCATCAAGTTCCGCTGGTGCCGCGCGGGCGCGGCACCGGTACCGCTGGAGGCAGCGTCCCCGAGCAGGGTGGGGTTGCCTTGTCGCTGGAGCGCATGAACCGCATCCTCAAGCTGGATCCGGCCAACCGCATGGCCATCATCGAGCCCGGCGTGCTCAATCAGGATTTGCAGGATGCCTTGAAACCGCTGGGATTTTTCTGGCCGCCCGACCCATCCAGCGCGCCATACTGCAGCGTGGGCGGCAATCTCGCCACCTGCGCCGCCGGTCCGCATGCGGTCAAGTACGGCGTGGCGCGCGACCACGTACTGGGTTTGACAGCGGTTACCGGCAGCGGCGAGCTCATCAGAACCGGCTGCTATACCACCAAGGGCGTAGTGGGCTATGACCTGACACGACTGATCGTAGGTTCGGAAGGCACGCTGGCGGTCATCGTCGAAGCCACGCTCAAGCTCACGCCACTGCCCAGGGCCACGGGAGGCATTACCGCCCAATATCGCGATACGACCAGCTGTGCACATGCGATCGCGGCCATCATGGCGCAGCCGTTTGTCCCTTCGGCACTGGAATTTCTCGACAACAACGCGCTCAATCTGATCCGTAACCGCCATCCCGGAATGCTGCCGGAAGACATGCGGGCTTTGCTGATGATAGAAGTCGATGGCTCTGACAGCGAAATCGTCGAGGCGACGCAAGCGATCATCGATGCCTGCCAGGTCGATGGACTGATCGAGGCCAAGAAGGCGGATGACACCAAGGCCCTGTGGGCAGCACGCAAGGCGCTGTCGCCATTGCTGCGCGATGTGGCTCCGAAGAAAATCAACGAGGATGTCGCCGTACCGGTATCGCGCTTGCCTGAGTTGCTGGGTGGAATCGAGCAGCTTGCGGCACACTACCGGATCGCCAACGTCAATTTCGGCCATGCCGGCAACGGCAACATTCACGTCAATCTGCTGGTCAATCCCGACGATGCCGTGGAGATGCAACGCGCCGAAGCCTGTCTGGACGAAGTCTTCTCGCTGGTATTGTCGCTGGATGGCACGCTTTCCGGCGAGCACGGCGTGGGGATGGCAAAAAGACCGTTCGTCGATCGTGAAATCGATGAAACCACGCTCAACGTGATGCGTGCGGTCAAAGACACCTTCGATCCAGCCAACATTCTCAATCCTGGCAAGCTTTTCCCGGCTCGAACGTAAGTTGAGACGCGGCTAAAGTTACGGCCGCCATCGCCGTTAAAAGCTTCTTAGAAACGCATTTGCAAGGATTTATCATGAAGGTAGAAGGCAACTCGGGAATCACGCCGCTGACCAATGCTTCCGCCAGCCAGTCCCCAGTACGGGCAAAACAGCCCGCAAGCGCCCCCGATCAGGAAAGTGTCAGTATTTCCGGCAAATCCTCCCAACTGCAAGCGCTGGAAGCGAGCATCAAGGATGCGCCAGAATTTGATACCGCCAGAATCGAAGCCATCAGACAGGCTATCAGCGACGGCAACTTCAGTATCAGTTCGGGGCGGGTCGCCGAAAAGATGATGGCAACTGCCCGTGATTTGATCGTACCGCCGAAAGTCTGATTTGATCGATCACGCCAATCCCCTGTTTGCACACCTGCAGGCAGAAACACTGGCGATCAGCCAGTTTCACGATACGCTGCAAGCAGAACAGCAAGCGCTTGTCGACAACGATGTCAACGCCCTGACTGCACTCTCCCAAACCAAGCTGAAGCAGGTCGAAACGTTAAATCATCTGGCAGCCGAACGCATGCGCCAGCTGGCCGCCCTTGGGTTCAACGCCAACGAGAGCGGCATGGAGCAGTGGCTGACAACGGCAGGCGATAGCGGCCAAAAGGTATGGAAAGAATTGTTGGCCATCGCCATGGAAGCCAATAACTGCAATCAGATCAACGGTACGCTCATCCAGAAAAACCTGCTGCATCACCAGAAAGCGCTGACAGTGTTGATGGCGGCGGCCAATCAGGTCAGTCTGTATGGCGCCGACGGCCAACCGCAGGGCCTTTATCCAGGCTCCGGCGCTTCGCGCGGAATTATCGGCAAAGCCTGATTACTGCAATTCGTCCAGCCGATGGCCGGTGAGCGCCCGCCGTACACCGGCATCCATGCGCCGCGCCGCGAAAATTTCCGTAGCATGATTGAGGGCGTCCATTTCCCGCTTGATGACAGCCGTGTCCTGAGCAGAAACAGCTGTGCGCAAGACCGTCATGAGATGTTCGATAGTTTGCCGTTCAGCCGCATCCAGCAATGCCGTACCATCCTTTTCCAGCGCAGCCACGACCGCTTCCAGCAAACGTTCCGCATCTACCTGCGCCTCGCGCAATGCACGTGCATGCTTGTCCTCGCCCGCGTGTGAAAACGACGCCTGCAGCATATCGGCAACTTCGCCTTCCGCCAATCCATAAGCAGGCTTGACCGTAACATGCGCCTCGACATTGCTGGTTTGTTCGCGGGCGGTCACCGACAGCAAACCGTCGGCATCCACCTGAAACGTCACGCGGATACGTGCGGCACCGGCAGCCATGGGAGGGATGCCACGCAATTCAAAACGGGCCAGCGAACGGCAATCTGAAACCAGTTCCCGTTCGCCCTGTACCACATGGATGCTCATGGCAGTCTGGCCATCTTTATACGTCGTAAAGTCCTGTGCACGTGCGATTGGAATCGTCGAGTTGCGCGGAATGATTTTTTCGGTGAGCCCGCCCATGGTTTCCAGGCCAAGCGACAGCGGTACCACGTCGAGCAGCAACAGGTCATTGTCGTTGCGGTTGCCCGCAAGCACATTGGCCTGAATAGCAGCGCCCAGCGCGACCACTTTGTCCGGATCGAGGTTGGTAAGCGGCTCGCACCCGAAAAATTCGCCCACGGCATGGCGAATCTGCGGCATGCGTGTAGCACCGCCGACCATCACCACGCCCTGGACATCGTCGATCGCAAGCCTGGCATCGCGCAGCGCTTTTTTCACCGGTGCCATGGTCTTGGTGACCAAGGTTCCGGTCAGGCTGCTGAAGGTCTTCGTATCCAGCGTCAGATCGACCACCTTGCCGCTCGACAACACACAGGTAATGCGTGCCTCGGCGTGGTCGCTCAGCCATTCCTTGGCTTCGCGCGCCTTGGTCAGCAACAGGCTGTTGTCTTCGGGAGTAGGCGGCAGGAGGCTGGCCTGCTCGAGAATCCAGCAGTAGATACGGCGGTCGAAATCGTCGCCGCCGAGTGCCGAATCGCCGTTGGTCGCCAGTACCTCGAAGACGCCGCGAGACAAGCGCAGAATGGAAACGTCGAACGTGCCGCCGCCCAGGTCGTATACCACGTAGACGCCTTCCGAGCCGTTATCGAGGCCATAAGCCACGGCAGCGGCCGTTGGCTCATTGAGCAAACGCAATACGTTGAGTCCCGCGAGCCGTGCCGCGTCCTTGGTAGCCTGGCGCTGCGCATCGTCGAAATAGGCAGGCACCGTAATGACTGCACCGGTGAGTTCGCCGCCCAGCGATTTTTCTGCACGCGCCTTGAGTACCTTGAGAATCTCGGCGGACACCTCGACCGGGCTTTTTACCCCGGCTGTCGTTTTAAGCTGCAACATGCCCGGCGTATCGACAAAACGGTAGGGCAGATGGGCGATGTCGGCAATATCCTTGAGACCGCGCCCCATGAAACGCTTGACCGAGACGATGGTATTTTGCGGGTCGTGGCTTTGCTGCGACTGCGCGGCATGGCCGACCTCCACATGACCGTCCTCAAAAAACCGCACCACTGAAGGCAGCAAGGCACGCCCGTCTTCATCGCTGATGACAGTACTCATACTGCTGCGCACGGTAGCAACCAGCGAATTGGTGGTACCCAGATCAATACCTACCGCCAGCCGATGCTGGTGTGGCGCGGCGCTTAAACCGGGTTCGGAGATTTGCAGAAGTGCCATTAGTTTTCCAGGGCTTCGATAGCCTGATCGATTTCGGCCTGCACTTTATCAAGAAACCGCAGCTTGCGCACGACATCCGAAGCTTGCTGGTAATCGCCACGCTCATCCAGCAACGCCGAAAGACCGTTTTGCAGTTCGCGTACTTCCTGTCGCAATTCGCGACTCAAGGCGTCCAGCGCTTCGCTATCGCCGCCATCGGTAGCCTCTTCAATGGCTTCCCGCCATTCCATTTGGCGCATCAGAAAATCGGCCGGCATGGCCGTATTGGATTCTTCCTGCGTATCGACACCGTGCAATTGCAACAAATAACGCGCTCGCGACAATGGATTTTTCAGGGTTCGATAGGCCTCGTTGGCGTGCGTTGCCCACTGCAACGATTGACGGCGCTCGCTGTCGCTCGCCGCCGCAAAGCGGTCGGGATGGACTTCGGCCTGCAACAGGCGGAAGGCCTGATCGAGACCATCGAGATCGACATTGAAAGCGCCCGTCAGGCCGAAAAGTTCGAAATAGTTACGTTGCATTCAGCGATGAGCTGTCAGCCACAACAGCCAACGCGGAGACTTCTGACCGCTGAAAGCTGATAGCTGGCGGCTTCCCTACACCGTAAAGCTTTCGCCGCACCCGCATTCGCCCTTGACGTTGGGGTTGTTGAACTTGAATCCTTCGTTCAGGCCTTCCTTGGTGTAATCCAGTTCGGTGCCATCCATATAGGCCAGGCTCTTGGGATCGAGCAGCACGGTCACGCCGTGGCATACAAAAGTGATTTCGTCGGCCGCCACTTCGTCGGCAAATTCCAGCGTATAGGCCATGCCGGAACAGCCCGAAGTTTTGACGCCCAAACGCAAGCCGACACCCTTGCCGCGGTTTGCGAGAAATTTCTGCACGCGCGCGGCGGCAGCTTCAGTCAATGTTATTGCCATGTTTGATCCTGTTAAGCGAAATCCTGTTAAGAACCCTTGCACATCGAGGCATTACCGGTTTCTCCCCGTTTTCCCTTGAGGTCGGCAATGGCTGCCTTGATAGCGTCTTCCGCCAGCACCGAACAGTGAATCTTGACCGGGGGCAACGCCAGCTCTTCGGCAATGTCGGAGTTCTTGATGGTCATCGCCTCGTCCAGCGTCTTGCCTTTGAGCCACTCCGTCACCAGCGATGACGACGCGATCGCCGAACCGCAGCCATAAGTTTTAAACTTGGCATCTTCAATGATGCCATCGCTGCCGACTTTGATCTGCAGCTTCATCACGTCGCCGCATGCGGGCGCACCGACCATGCCGGTTCCTACATTGTCGTCGGACTTGTCGAAAGAACCCACATTACGCGGATTTTCGTAGTGATCCAGTACTTTTTCGCTATATGCCATTTTAATACTCCTTGCTTTTTAGCTATCAGCCGTCAGCATTCAGCCAAATCGGTCTGGCTGATTGCTGAACGCTGACAGCTAATCGCTATTTAATGTGCTGCCCATTCCACCTTGTCGATGTCGATGCCGTCCTGGAACATCTCCCAAAGCGGGGAGAGTTCGCGCAGCTTGCCAATTTTGCTCTTCATCAGGGCGACGGTGTAGTCGATCTCTTCCTCGGTCGTGAAGCGACCGATCGAGAAACGTATCGAGCTATGCGCCAGTTCATCCGTCCGCCCCAAAGCACGTAATACGTAGGAAGGCTCCAGACTGGCCGAAGTACAGGCAGAACCGCTCGACACCGCTATATCCTTCACCGCCATGATCAGCGACTCGCCCTCGACATAGTTGAAGCTGATGTTGAGGTTATGCGCAACACGCTGCTTGAGATCGCCGTTGACATAGACTTCCTCGATATCTTGCAGTCCGGCCAGCAGCCGATCCCGCAGGCGCCGGATCCGGGCATTTTCCAGCTCCATTTCTTCACGCGCAATGCGGAAGGCTTCACCCATGCCGACAATCTGGTGCGTAGGCAGGGTACCCGAACGCATACCGCGCTCATGACCGCCGCCATGCATCTGCGCTTCGATGCGCACGCGCGGTTTGCGGCGCACATACAAGGCGCCGATACCCTTGGGGCCGTAGGTTTTGTGTGCCGAAAAACTCATCAGATCGACCGGCAGTTTTTCCAGGTCGATTTCCACCTTGCCCGTGGCCTGTGCCGCATCGACATGGAACACGATGCCTTTCTCGCGGCAGAGATTGCCGATGGCGACGATATCCTGGATCACGCCGATTTCGTTGTTGACCAGCATCACCGAGGCGAATATGGTGTCCGGCCGGATGGCCGCCCTGAATTTTTCCAGGTCCAGCAGGCCATCGGGTTCCGGGTCGAGATAAGTCGCTTCAAACCCTTGACGCTCCAACTCGCGGCAGGGGTCTATCACCGCCTTGTGCTCGGTCGTCATGGTGATCAGGTGCTTGCCCTTGCCGCTGTAAAAGTTTGCCGCGCCCTTGATCGCAAGATTGTCGGATTCCGTCGCGCCGGAAGTCCAGACAATTTCCTTGGGATCGCAGTTGACCAGCGCCGCCACCTCGGCGCGTGCATCTTCCACCGCCTTGTCGGCGGTCCAGCCGAACACATGGCTGCGTGAAGCCGGATTGCCGAAAAACTCGGTCAGGTAAGGGATCATCTTTTCCGCCACGCGCGGGTCAACCGGCGTCGTCGCGGAGTAATCCAGGTAAATCGGTGTCTTGACTGTCATAATTTCCTCAAACCGCCAAAGCGGCCATTTTCCGCATGCGCGACAACTGTTCGCGCAATGCCTGTAAAAATCCTTCCACCTGCTGCACGGTATTTTCCGGCCCCAGGCTCACCCGGACCGCGCCTTGCGCCAGTTCCGGCCTGACGCCCATCGCCATCAGCACCGGGCTAGGATCGCTGCTGTCGCTGGAACAGGCGGAACCGCTCGCCACCGCATATCCGGCACGATCCAGCGCCATCACCAGGGTTTCGCCATCCACGCCGTCAAACGCAAAAAAACTGGTGTTGCCGAGACGCTCGACCTGTCCGCCGAAAATCGCAGCGCCCAATTCCTGCAGGCCCGTTTCCAGCCGATTGCGCAAGACCACCGTCCCAGCTAGGGGCAGCAATGCACATGCTGCGCCAAACCCGACAATGGCGGCGACATTCTCACTGCCGCTACGTAAACCTTTTTCCTGCCCGCCGCCGTAAAGCAGCGGTTGCAGATCGACGCGCTTGTCCAGCACCAATGCACCCATACCCTGCGGCCCGCCGATCTTGTGGGCCGAGAGGCTCATGGCCTGCACGCCCAGTGCACGAAAATCCAGTTGCATCTTGCCCAGCGCCTGCACCGCATCGGTATGCATGACCACGCCGTGCTTGCGGGCGATTTCCGCCATTGCAGGCAAATCCTGCAGGACGCCGGTTTCGTTATTCGCCAGCATCACCGAAGCCAGGCCTGCGGGCTGCCGCAGCAAGGTACGCAAGTTATCGACATCCACCCGGCCCTGCGCATCGACGCCGATCTTCGCCAGTTTCCAGCCTCGCCTTTGCATCGCGCCGGCCGGCTTCATCACCGCCGGGTGTTCGATCGCACTCACTACGATCTGGCTGGCAGACAGGTTGGCGCAGATACCCTGGATCGCCAGATTGTCCGCCTCGGTGCCGCCGCTGGTGAATATCACTTGCGTCGGGTGAGCACCCACACTCGCCGCCACCTGTTCCCTGGCGAAATCGACTGCGGCACGAGCAGCACGCCCGTAACCATGTCGGCTGGAAGCGTTCGCCGGCTGGTCCAGCCACGGCAGCATCGCCTTTCGTGCTGCCTCGTTCAGCGTGCTGGAGGCATTGTGATCGAAATAAACTGCGCTCAAGCCGCCTTCTTGCGCTTTTCCAGGATGACGACTTTTTTGCCGCCTTTTTGCGTGGCCACCAGTTGCGCCAGACTGACGTTTTCCAGGTAATCCAGGATTTTGTAGTTGAGCGCTGTCCACAACTCATGCGTCATGCACCGCTTGTCGTCCTGGCAGTTTTCGTTGCCGCCGCATTGGGTAGCATCGATCTGCTCATCCACCGCCCGGATGATGTCGGAAACGGAAATCGTTTTCATGTCGGCCGCAATCCGATAACCGCCGCCCGGACCGCGTACGCTTTTCACCAGCCCGTTTTTGCGCAAACGGCTGAACAATTGCTCCAGATAAGACAGAGAGATTTCCTGCCGCTCACTGATGGCAGCCAAGGTAACCGGACGATCCCCCTCGTAGAGGGCGAGATCCAGCATGGCGGTGACGGCGAAGCGTCCTTTGGTAGTTAAGCGCATGATAAATTGACTTTCATGTTAGGGCCATTGACATATGTCATTGTCGAATACCCTAATTCTTTAGTCAACTATTTTGTTCAGATAGTTCACGTCGAACGCCTCGCCTACTTTCGTGTCGACTTCGACATCGGCTCCCAGTTTGGCGAGCTGATCGGAGAGTTCCTGCAAGCGTTTGTCCTGTTGTGCCGCGTGGTCCAGCAGTGCATGGATGGCCTTGGCCATGGGATCATTGTGATCGTCCCCCACGGCATAGGCCGAGAAACCCAGTTTTTGCGCCGTTTCATCCCGCTGCCGGGATTTTTCCTGATCCAGAATACGCGCGGGGATGCCCACTGCAGTCGCACCGGCAGGCACATCCTTGACCACCACCGCATTGGACCCGATCTTGGCACCTGCGCCGACCGTAATCGGCCCCAGCACTTTGGCACCGGCACCGATCACCACGCCGGATTCCAGCGTGGGGTGCCGCTTGCCCTTGTTCCATGAAGTACCGCCCAGCGTCACACCGTGATACAGCGTGCAATCGTCATTGATCACCGCGGTCTCGCCGATCACCACACCCATGCCGTGGTCGATGAAGACGCGCCTTCCTATCGTCGCACCAGGATGGATTTCGATGCCGGTGAAAAAGCGCCCGATATGCGAACCAAACCTTGCCAGCCAGCGCAGCCCGACGCTCCACAGCCAGTGCGAAACACGGTGCAGCAGCAACGCATGCACGCCGGGATAGGTGGTCAGCACCTCCCAGGTATTGCGTGCGGCGGGGTCGCGCTCGAATACGACAGCAATGTCTTCTCGCAGATGGTTTAGCATGCTCAAGCTGAAAATCCAGTATCCACTGAAATTTCTATTTCAGAATCGTAATATTGTATTACAAGTTCCTGTTTATGGCCGGCGCGCAAAGGTGTTGAGCATGCCACGCAGAATATTGACCTCCTCTTTCTGCAAACCGGCTCGTGTAAACAGCCGGCGCAGCCGCGACATCAGCCGCTTGGGCTGAGCCGGGTCGAGAAATCCGGTTTCGACGAGTTTTTGCTCCAGATGCTGATAAAACCCCTCGATTTCGTCATGCGTAGCCAACTCCTGTCGCTTGGGCAATACCGGCGCCACCGTTTCCGCCGTCATGCGCAACTCGTAGGCCAGCACCTGCACCGCGGCGCCCAGGTTGAGCGAGGAGTATTCAGGATTGGCCGGGATGTGAGCCAGCCTCTGGCAACGTATGAGTTCTTCGTTCGACAAGCCATTGGTTTCGCCGCCGAATACCAGCGCCACTTCATCCGTCGCGGCAATCTGCAGCGCCTCCGCCGCCGCCTCGCGCGGCGTGACCGCAACGTGGGAAAGCTCGCGCTTACGCGCGGTCATGCCTATCGCCAGCGTACAGCCGATCAACGCCTGTTCCAGCGTGTCGCATACCTGAATGCCTTCCAGCACGTCGATAGCCCCGGACGCCATGGCATAAGTATCTTCATGCGGAAATTTGCGCGGCCTGACCAGGTAGAGCCGCGACAGGCCCATGGTTTTCATTGCCCGCGCCGCCGAACCGATGTTGCCCGGGTGGCTGGTACGGCAAAGCACGACACGAATGTTTTTAAGTTTATTCATACGCCTGCAAACGGTAGAATGGAGTCCTCAATTATCCCAGTTCTTTATTCAGCTATGCATCCAATGCTTAACACGGCCATCAAAGCCGCACGCCGCGCCGGTTCCATCATTACCCGCGCCTCGCTGGATCTTGGCGCGCTGACCGTGCGCAACAAGAAGCACAACGACTACGTGAGCGAAGTCGATCATGCGGCCGAAGAGGCTATCATCGGCATGCTGCTCGAAGCCTACCCCAACCACGCCATTCTGGGCGAAGAATCGGGCGCATCCGGCAACGACGCCGATTATCTGTGGATCATCGACCCGCTCGACGGCACTACCAATTTTCTGCACGGTTTTCCGCAATACTGCGTGTCCATCGCGTTGCAGCACCGCGGCGTGCTGGAACAGGCCGTCATTTACGACCCCAACCGCAACGATCTCTACACCGCCACCAAAGGTCGCGGCGCATTCCTCAACGACCGCCGCCTCCGCGTCGGCAAGCGCACCAAGCTGCAGGAATGCCTGATCGGTACCGGATTGCCTTTCCGCGATTTTGCCCATATCGACGCCTATCTCGCCATGTTCAAGGACATGATGCAGAAAACCTCCGGACTGCGCCGCCCGGGCTCCGCCGCACTCGATCTGGCCTATGTCGCCAGCGGCTGGTATGACGGCTTCTGGGAGATCGGCCTGTCCAAGTGGGATATCGCGGCCGGCGCCCTGCTGGTGCAGGAAGCCGGGGGACTGATCGGTGATTTCGAGGGCAATGAAAGTTGGCTGGAAACTGGCAACATCGTTGCCGGCAACCCCAAAATTTTCGGCCAGATGCTGCAGGTACTGGGCCCGCATTTAACGCCTGAACTCAAGGCCCAAGCCAAAACCTGAGGCCATCATGCCCAAAGCCTTCAAGTCCGTCACCCTGGTTGGCAAACCCACCGACCCGAACATGCGGGAATACCTGCATGACAAGGCACGCCTGTTGCAGGAATACGGTGTTGCCGTCACGATCGAGGCGGAGACTGCGGAAAAACTCGGTATTACCGATCTGCCACGGGTCGAGATGTGGGCCGTCGGCCAGATTTCCGACCTCGTGATCGTGCTGGGCGGCGACGGTACCATGCTGGCGACGGCACGGGCGCTGCTGGATGCGCAAATACCGTTGGTCGGCATCAACCATGGCCGACTGGGCTTTCTTACCGACCTCACCACCGAGAGCATCCCCCAAGTCATCAACCGGCTGCTACGGGGCGAATACACTGTCGAGCAGCGCATGATGCTGGGCGCGGAAATTTTCCGCGGTACCCGCCTGTTGAGCGAAGCACGGGCGCTGAACGATATCGTTATCAGCAAAGGCGGGCTGGCGCGGCTGATCGAACTGGAACTGACTATCGACGACGCCTTCGTGCACCGCCAGCGCTCCGACGGCCTGATCGTTTCCACACCGACCGGCACCACCGCCTATGCGCTTTCTGCCGGCGGCCCGCTACTGCACCCCACGCTGGAGGCCATTGCGCTGGTACCGATCTGCCCGCACACCCTGTCCAACCGACCGATCGCCATCGATAGCCGCAGCGAAGTCGAAATCACCCTGGTGCAAGCCGACGATGCACGCGTGCATTTCGACGGCCAGTTGCATGCCGAACTGCATAAAGGCGACCGGGTAGTCGTCAAGCGGCTGGCTAAAACCATCACCCTGCTACACCCGCCTGGCCACAGCCATTATGAAGTCCTGCGTGAAAAACTGAACTGGGGCTAATGCAAGGGTACCTCTAAAAATTTAAGTTTCTAAACCAGGCAAGGCGCGAGCATAAAATTGCGATGCAGCATATGTCTGATATGTAAGGAGTAATTTTTTGTGAGCAACGCCGCATGGTGACGAAAGTTAAGTTTTTAGAGGTGCCCGTAAGTGCTGCGTAGCCTAACCATCCGCGATTTCGTCATCGTCGACCAACTCGAACTCGACTTTGCCGATGGCTTCAGCGTACTCACCGGCGAGACCGGCGCCGGCAAATCCATCCTTATCGATGCGCTATCCCTGGCCCTGGGTGAACGCGGCGAATCAGGCATGGTGCGCAGCGGGCACGAACGCGCTGAAATCACCGCCGAATTCGACATCCGCGCCCTGCCGGAACTGCAAGCGTGGCTGCAGGAACAGGAACTGGCAGATGCCGATACCTGCCTGATGCGCCGCGTACTATATGCCGATGGCCGTTCTCGCGGCTTTATCAACGGTTCTTCCGCCACCATGCAGCAACTGCGTGAAGCCGGCGATTTTCTCGTCGACATCTACAGCCAGCACGCCCACCACTCCCTGCTCAAGGCTGCTTGCCAGCGCGAACTGCTGGATGCCTTCGGCGGTCAGGCAGATCTTGCGCGCAACGTTGCCACCAGCTTCAAGAGCTGGCGCGAGCTGCACACCCGCCGCCTCGAAGCCGAACGCAACGCCAGCACTTACGCCGAAGAGCTCGCCGAATTGCGCGATGCCGCCCGCGAATTAAGCCAGCTTGGCGTCAGCATCGAAGAATGGGATGCGTTGCAACAGGAGCACAGCCGCCTCGCCCATGCCGCCAGCCTGCTCGAAGGAACCGAAGCCTGCCGCGTGTGGCTGGCTGAAGGCGAGACTGCAGCCTTGCGCCAATTGCATGGCGTGCAGCACAAGCTGCGTGAATTGCTGGACTACGACCCGGCATTGCAGGAAGCCATCGATGCGCTCGATCCCGCCGTAATCCAGCTCGAAGAAACCGACCGCTTCCTGAAAAAATATCTCGCTCGCGCCGATCTCGATCCACAACGCCTGAGCGAAGTCGATACGCGCATTCAGACCATTCATGCCGCAGCACGCAAACACCGCGTACGCGCCGAAGAATTACCCGATCTATTAACGCGCTGGACCGACCGAATCACCGAGCTGCAGGGTTTGGGAGACGACGGCGCACTGGCGCGTGAAGAAGCTACCGCCCGCGAGCAATACAACCTGCTAGCTGCCGAATTGAGTCGCGGCCGTGCTGTGGCGGCCGCTACGCTGGGCGAGAAGGTCAGTGCCGAAATGCAGCATCTGGCACTATCCGGTGGCAAGTTCTCCATAGCGCTCACCCCGGCCGATCAACCAGCCGCGCACGGTATGGAGCAGATCGAATTTATGGTCGCCGGCCATGCCGGCGTTGAGCCAAGGCCATTGAGCAAGGTTGCTTCCGGCGGCGAACTTTCCCGCATCAGCCTTGCCATCCGTGTCATTACCGCACAGCAGGGCACAACCCCCAGCATGATTTTCGACGAAGTCGATGTCGGCATCGGCGGTGGCGTGGCGGAAGTCGTCGGACGACTGCTCAAGCGACTGGGGACGACCAGGCAGGTATTGGTCATCACCCATCTGCCGCAGGTTGCGGCCCAGGGTGCGCATCATTTGCAAGTAAGCAAATCAGTGGTCAACGGCCAGACCTTAAGCCACATTGCGAAACTGGATGCTATTCAGCGCATTGAAGAAATTGCCCGCATGCTGGGCGGCATGGAAATTACCGAGACAACACGCAAACACGCAACGGAGATGCTGGCGCTGTAGTAGCAGTTAATCGTACTTGAGATATTTGAAGCGCGGATCTTCGTTCGGCGTGCCTTCAAGCGCACCGCCCAGCAAGCCGGGCTGCCAGCCGATCACCTCTTCGATCTTGCGCGCCAGCTCAAAATCCTTGTCGGTGACCCCCTTGGCAGTATGCGTCACCAGCTTGACGATGACAAAGGCATAGGACACCGTCAGATCCGGATGGTGCCAAGCAGCCTCTGCGAGATGACCAACGGTGTTGACCACCATCAGCGTCGCCTTCCAGCCACTGGTCTTGAACTTGCGCCTGATCCAGCCATCCTCGTAAACCCAGTGCGGCAACTCGGCAGCCAATTTGGCGTTGATTTCATCCGTGCTGTAAACACGCTCCTTGTTCTGCTCCATCAGGCTAACTCTTTCCGCCAATAAGTTTTTCGATCGTGGTGCGTGTAATCAGGCCTCGATGAATTTTAACCAGCTTGCCCTGAGGGTTATACAAATAGGACGTCGGCAAAGCATCCGCCGAACCGAACTGCTCGATCACCTTGTCTTCACCAAGTACCAGCGGATAGGACATCAGATTGTCGTCGGCGAAGCGGCGGATTTCAGCGGCACTCTGGTAATCGACAGCAATCCCGATCACTGCAAAATCCTTGCTCTTGCGCTTATCGTGCAGCAGGACGAGATCGGGAATCTCTTCCAGGCAAGGCGGACACCAGGTCGCCCAGAAATTCACCAGCACCCATTTACCCTTGTAGCCCGCCAAAGTATGCGTCTTGCCATCCATATCCCTGATGTTAAATCCGTCAGCCGCGTAAGCAGACGGCATCAACAAACCAGGCATCAATACCAGCACCGTCAAAGAAACGATAAGACACAACCTGACAAAACGCATATTCATACTGATAAAGTCCTTGTTCAAAGCAAACCGGCTTTGCTATAATCTGCGCCCTTCGACAACCAATTATGTTGATTGTCGAAATGGCTAGGTAGCTCAGTTGGTAGAGCAGCGGATTGAAAATCCGCGTGTCGGCAGTTCGATTCTGCCCCTGGCCACCAGTATATAAGAAAGCCCCCTTGGATTATCTCCTTGGGGGCTTTTTCATTTAGCCGGGGTCGTTATTGGGATTTGGGTAT
>Ga0172367_10000776_pt1 | contig 48457 bp, 47 predicted proteins | sample Lak10m_FD_114542 | JGI IMG/M metagenome (GOLD analysis project Ga0172367, IMG submission 114542) | Freshwater microbial communities from Kabuno Bay, South-Kivu, Congo - kab_022012_10m | ecosystem: Environmental > Aquatic > Freshwater > Lake | place: Democratic Republic of the Congo: South-Kivu...
TCGGCCGGATTGCCAAGATGCGGCACCAGCGAACTCGCAAACGTCAAAGCGACGAAAATACGGGCGAACGCCGCCGGATTGAAGATATTGGCGCCAAATCCGCCAAAAGCGTATTTGACTAGAAGCGTGGCGAAGATGCTGCCAATGACGATGACGTAGTAAGGCGTTCCAATCGGAAGCGTCAAGGCAAAAATGACCGCGGTGACCAGGCTGAAGTTTTGACGGACATGCATGAGCAATGTCTTGAAGTAAGCTCCTTGTTCCGGTTTATAGCGGATCGCGTGTACAAGAATGTCGCATAGTAGCGTAACTAACGAAGCGACCAGAACCATGACAATTGCCTTGAGCCCATATGCGACGCCAATGGTGAAATTGTAGGCAATTCCGGCCGCCCATACGATTAACAGAGCGATCATGAGATCGCGCATGATGATGCCGGTTTTATGGCTGCCTCGTTGATAAGGCCCAGGAGTAACGATAAATTTCATAGCGACCTCACTTCTTCGCAAACGCCGCTTTGGCAGTGGCGATGCGCACTTTGACTTTGGCTTTGCGGACGGCTTCGGTCACTTCGATGCCCGACGGGCATACGTAAGAGCATAAACCGCATTCGACGCAGCGCATCACATCAAGCTTCATGAGACGTTCGGTATTGTCGCCGTCAAGGGCGAGTTTGATTTCGATCGGTTGGATATTGGCTGGGCAGGCAGCCGTGCAGCTGCCGCAGCGAAGGCAGGGTATTTCCTTATTCTTAAGCGGTTTGATGACCGTGAAGGCACCCATTGGAACTTGAACGACGAACGTGTCGTCGCTGATGGCTTTTGAACTCATCGGCCCGCCGGCGAAAGCAGTCACTTCTTCTTGGGCATAGCCGCCCATCGCCTCGACGATTTGATTCATCGGAGTGCCGATTGGAACTAATACGTTTGTTTCTTTATTAAGACCATTGCCGGACAAGGTGATGATCCGGTGCGTCAACGGTTCGCCGAACAGTAACGAGCGCGAAGCGGCATACGCCGTCGTCAGATTATTAACAAGGACATGGGCTTCGGAAGGAAGCTTATCATAACTGCGCTTGGTGAGTTTTTTGATCAAGGTCCGTTCCCAACCCATCGGGTAGGCATCGGGTACTTCGACCAGTTTGAGATGGGCGTATTCGACCAAAGCCTTCGTCAAGGCTTCCTTCATGGCCGTCTTGTGGACCTTGATGGCGATGAGGCCAAGCTCGGCTCCGGAGGCTAGACGGAACATTTCCGCGCCTTTGACGACATCTTCGGCGTAATGTTCGGCAATCTTGAAGTCGGTTGAAAGATAAGGTTCGCATTCGACGCCGTTGATAATCAAAGTGTCGATGTCCTTGGCGTTTTCGTATTTGACGTAAGTCGGGAAACCGGCTCCGCCCAGACCGACGAGTCCGGCTTCTTTAATCGCCCCGATTATTTCTTCGCGCGGGCTCTCGAAAGCGACGGTTTTCAATGGTTCGGCGGCCGTTTTCTTGAAATCGTTTTCGATTTCGAAGTGCGGCGTTGCCCGTCCGACGATCGGATTATAGCGATTTACTTTGGCTTTGATGGTACCGGAAATGGGGCAATACACCGGAACGTAAAAGTCTTTGCGTTTGCCTAATTTGGTGCCCACTTTGACCTCATCGCCTTCCTTGACGAATAATTCGAGATCGGCGCCATTAGGACCCACGAGGGGGATATAGACGCTTTTGATGCTGCTTTCGTCGAGGACGATGATGTCGCTGGCACACGTCATTTTCTTGTGACCATCAAGATGGTGCATCGCTAAATCTGCAAAAATGTTCATTATTTCACCTACAACGCTGATAGTATATCACAACTAAAAAGCATAACTACAATGTTATTGTAACGGATGCTGTATGATACTTTGCCTATATCTTTATGGCTTCGAAAATGATCTGATCGGCATATCGCAAAGCCAAGTCGCGTTTTGGTTGACTATCGATGGTCCAGGCAATGATCGGCATGCCGCGGCGACGTGCCCGCTTGACGGAGGCTTTCGGCAAATGGGCTATGTCGTAAGAGACGAAATCGGGATGAGAAATAAGATTGACAAGCAACGTCTTGAACATGAACTGGATATGTGGTTTCTGCCCTTCAAGTTTGCCTGAGCTCAATTGTCCAAGCGGATATTTGTCAGTATGCTCCTTAAGCCATCTAACGGCATAGGGATTGAACGATTGGATGGCGATTGTGTCTTGGTGCTCGTAATGACTAAGCACTTCGAGCAACTTGGCCGTAAAGGCCGGATCAAAGCCGTCGCTTATTTTCATTTCGATCAATATCGGTACGCGTCCGGCGGTGACTTCCAGCACTTCCTCAAGCGTCGGAATCGTCTCCCCGCCTTGTAAAAATGGATGTTGTCTGACTTCTTCGATCGTCATTTCCTTCAGTTTGCCTTCAGCACCCTCAAGTCGCTTGAGATCTTCGTCGTGGTGAACGAGGATCGTTCCGTCTTTCAGCATGTGCACGTCGAGTTCGAATCCGAATCCGGCTTCGATTGCCTGCTTGAAGGCTCCTAAAGAATTTTCGACATTGGTCGCATCATGAAGGCCGCGATGGGCAATCGGCTTCGTAAACAGTTCAAGTACGTTTTTCATATACGAATATATTAGCACTGCGACGAATGTAATTAACCAAAAAAAGCCCCGAAGGGCTATTTTGGCTTCAGGACTCTTATTCGATGACGATTAAGCGGCTGCGGCCAGGCTTTTTCTCTTTGGGGGCAGGAAGGCTAAGCGGCACGCCGAACGGCATCTGACCGACTAAGCGCCATGACGAGTTGATGTTCCATGCGGCTTTCAGCGGTTCGGCGATTAGTTCGTTATAATGCTGAAGCGAAGCCCCCATGCCAGCATCGGCCAATAGGGTCCAAACCGCATATTGAAGCATGCCCTGCGATTGCTCTGACCAAGTATGTATATTTCCTTGATACAAAGGAAACCGTGTTTTCAAGTCATCGTTGATGCTTTCGTCTTCGTAAAAGAGTATCGTTCCGGCCGCTTTGCGAAGACCGGCAATCTTCATTCGGCTTTTTTCAAACGCCGGGGTAGCACCGATTTCCCGTTTGACGCCAGCCAAGACCAGGTCCCATAATTCGTCGTGTTTGGCCCCTGACACAAGGACGATCCGGCTGCTTTGGCTATTGAATCCCGACGGGGCTTTCTCGAGCGCAAACGCCAATAAGTCTTCCAGCTCGTTGTGCGTCATCGTCATTTTGTCGGTCAAATCGTAATTGGATCTCCGGGCGATCATCGCTTGTTTTGTTTCCATGGTAAATCCTCCTATTCGATTATACGGATTATCATCGTTTCACCAAACGAAACGCTTACTAATATTGCGCTTCGGCAAATTTCTTGAATTGGATCATCCCGGCTGTCGTTTTGGCAATGAAACGGCGGCGATCATAGGTATTGTCATCATCGAAGCGGAAATGGACTTTCATCGTCCAGCGCGTATGCTCGCTGATGACCGAAAAGTAATTGCGGCAGCGGTTATGGGCTAAGCCCATTTCATACATTATCGTGATCGAAGAGGGCAAATCCGCGTCGATTACCTTAACATCCATTGCCATGCGCGCTCCGTTGAATTCGAAGATCAATCGGCCTTGGCTTTTTACTTCGAAAAGTTTCCCTTTGGTGTCGATGATTTCCGTCAAGCCCTCTTCCCATAAAGGCATTGTTTGGCGATTGACGAATAGGGCGGTCACCGCATCGATGGGGGCGTTTATGTCAACGGTAACTTCATATCTAATTTGTTTCATGATTACATTCTAACATTGCATAAATGGTAGACAGCCACAAAAGAAAAAATCTGCCTCGAGGACAGATTGTCAGACGTTGGTGACCCGTACGGGATTCGAACCCATGAATGCATGCGTGAAAGGCATGTGAGTTAAGCCACTTCTCCAACGGGCCGGATGGCGCCTACTGTAGGACTCGAACCTACGACCAATCGGTTAACAGCCGATTGCTCTACCGACTGAGCTAAGTAGGCAAGTGAAGCTTCAAGGCTTGAAGCGCAAGAAGCATATTAGCATAGCGGGAGTTGCAAATCAATCGATAAAAATCGATTTTTAGATCTTGGCGTCGATGGCTTTGACGACGTCTTCGAGCGTTTTGAAACTGGTCATTTCGTCGTTCTCGAATTCAATCTTGAATTCCTTTTCAAGTTCCATCATCAGTTCGACCAAATCAAGCGAGTCGAGACCCAATTCCCGTAATTCCGTCTTTGGGTCGATGGCTTCGACCTTGACCTTTTGCGCGAACAGCTGTTGGACTTTGGCTAATGTGCTCATCTTGGTAATCCTCTTTCGTTACAACATTATAACAATATTAATATCATAATAAAACAGGAAAAATAAGCAAGGAAAAAGGGCCTTTCGGCCCCCGTTTCTAGGTGTAGAGCTGGTCGGATACTTGGGCGGAGATGTTGTTGGCGGCATTGCTGAAGATGCTCGAGAAGGCGATCGACATCGCCCCGAAAATGGTCAGCACCAGCAAGACACCGAGGATTTGGCCTTTCAGTTCGGACATAGCGGCTCCTTTCTAGTTGTAATATCCAATCACCGTCATGCGGACGACGCTGACGGAGAGAGGTTCTGGCGATAGAATGAGAGGATCGTAAGCGGTCGTCAGCCGGAATTCCATCGTGTCGCCGAAGCGCGGGACGCAGTTAAGAAGACAGGTAAACGCCACATCGCGGTCCGCCAGCCAGGCAATCGTTCCGTCATCGGCACGGCCTGCTTGGGCGATGCGAAATCCGGTTGTCTGGGCGATGGCGTCAAGGTAAGCGTGGACGAGCTGCAGCGCGTAGATGTCGCCGCCCAATATGAGAATTTGCATCACGAACGTCAGCGTCAGGATGAATCCCAGTTTATAGCTCACCGATAGCCCCCATAATGATGCCGATAACCCCGATCAATAGATTGATGGCGATGATGCCGGCTCCTAATAGCGGCCAGGTGTTCATGCCGTCCAGGCGCTCTTCGTAGCGGCGTGTCATGTCCCGCTTCTCCTCGCTCCGGAATTGATCGAACATATACTCGAATCCTTCCAATTGACGGATGTCGCCGCCTTCGATATCGAGTTGATATAAGGCGACCATCAGCTGTTCGACGATATTGATTTTGAACAATCTGGCAAAGGCGATATATGGCGCTAATGTCTTATCGACGTCGATGTCTTCCAATAGCCGCATCAACGGTTCGCGGAGTTGTGGTTTCACATACTTAATAGTCTCCTCAAGCGACCGATAGACGTTCAAACCGTTGGAAAGGAAAACTTTCAGCACGTTGAAGGCATCGATGAAGCCATGAATCCGTTGCTGGTGCCCAGTTTCTTCGATCAGCTGATATTTGTATGAATAATAGAAATTGACGATGGCGATCGATATGCCGATTACTAAAATGCCCCATGTCGCCGACATGAAGATGGCGATGGCGATACCAATTCCTACCGCGCCGATGTGGGTAATGGCCAGCGATAGCCGTTCTTTACGGTAATCAAGCCCCAACGCTTGCATCCGTTTTTTCCATTTGCTATTCATGATCGATCCTCATGAAACGGGTGGTCCAGGCATGAATCGCATACAGCATGAATAGGAAATAGGCACCTAGCCCCATCATAAAGATGGGATTGCTAGCCATGTTCATGAACAGGTCGGCGATGCCATAACGGGCAAATACCAGCACGATCAGCGTCATGGACCAAAGAATGACGTAGTTGGACAATTTCCGCTTGGCGATGATGAGCCGGGCTTGGTAGCTATTTTGTTCCTCCCGGAGATTGGCTAAGAGCAGGTGGCTCATCTTAAGGATGGAGCCGCCTTGTTCGGTATAAAGATCGATGATGGTCAAAAACATGTCATAGTTTCGAAACGGAAACCGGATACGTAGATTCGTCAAGATATCCATCGTGTCGATCGAGGAGTTGGAATTGATGTAAGTCCTTAAATCGTCGCGCACCTGTCCCAACACCGATTCGAGCGCCCCGCCAAGCGTCTTTTTGACGCTGAGGGCGATGACGAAGCTGTTGATGAATTGATAACACTGCCGCTGCCGGTCGCCGTTATTGAAAAACGGTTTCGTCATGCGGGGCAGCCAATATAGAAAGTAAAAACCGAACGATAAGCCGACAACAGCCGTCAGATACGCGCTTTCGCTTGCCAACCAGGCGGAACATCCGATTACGAACGGAACGGCATATATGAGCTTACTCATCGTTGGTGCCTTCTTTATTGGTAAAGGGCCTGATGTCGGTTACATCGTTGCCGAGTTTCTTGCGTAGTTTGCTCGAAATCTTGCGAAATTTGGCCTCACGGCCGTCGTATTCGTAGATGATCTTAACTTTTTGCGTGCTCGAACGCATCTCGGCGATTTGGTGAATCTCGCGAACCGTAACACCTGCGTCGTCTTCCCGTTTTCGCAAATACACCAGAATGGGAAAATGGTCTTTGATGTCGGCTAGCGTCTCGGCATAGCGTAACGATGGCTGGCTGGCGATGACCATGCGTGCCATCCGCGCCGGCAGCGTGGTGACATCGAGGCTATGTACGGTGGTGATAATCGGATGTCCGGTCATCGCGGCTGTCAAGGCTTCTTTCATCTCCCCGCCGCGTGCCTCGGCGACGATGACCCAATCGGGGTGCGAGCGCAGCCCATTTTCGATCAATGAGGCAAAATCGCCTTGCGTTATCGCCGTGTTGACTTGCCATATCGTCACATCGAGGGGAGTCTCATGATTGATCGCCTCCAGTTCGAGGACGTTATCGATGACGATGATGCGGGCATAGGCGGGCATGATTGAAATCAGGTATTTCTGAAACTCGGTTTTGCCGCTGCCTGTTTTTCCTCCGATGACGATGGAAACGCCGTGGGCGACTAAATGGCGAAACAAACTGTCGAGCACCGGTTCCGGCTGAAACCTGATTTCGATTTTGCTCTTGTTGGTATGTCCGATCCGTAACGAGAAGGTCACCGTCTTGTCATAATCGATCCTGGCAATCGAGGGGCCGACGGCGTTAAGGCGGTAGTGGCCGACGGAAACGTCGAGAATCGGATGGGTATACGAAAAGTGCTGCTCGGTCAAGTTGGCGATTTGCCTGATGAAAGACATGACTTCATCGGGTGCTGGCGCTGGTAGGTGGCGCCGGCGGCCCAAACTATTATGCACATAGTGGAGATGGCGACCGTTGAAGGTGATGTCGGTGATCGCTTCATCATGCAGCAGCGGGGCGAGAAACGATTGCTCCAGAAATGAAATGACGCGGCCATTCATGTTTGGTCCGCCGCGGTTATCTCGAATGACAGGCCTGCCCGATAGACATAACCGACCATCAATGGTGCCGCTAGCTCGATGGTCACTCCTTGGCAAACGGAAGCGCAAACCATCGAGTTATGCGGATCGTAATAGTAGAAACTGAGCGTGAATTCGTCTAGTTCCGGAAAAAGCAATTCGGATAGATAGACGATCACCGCTTCTTTTAGGCGCGGGTGGTCGAACGATGGAACAAGCGCTTCCGAGTCAAACCCGGGTATCAACACCGCGGTTTCGACTAGGTGCGGTCCAATCGAATAGAAAGAGCGTGACGCAAGGCCGTATTTATTCACGAACTGAAAGGCGTTTAAGGCCACGATCAATAGCGAAAAGACGACGGCGATGTTAGCCATGGTTCACCGTAACGGTGTCCGGAATTCCGTAACCGTCCCCTTGGTCCGTCGTGATGCAGTAAGCCGCCCATTGACAACCTCCGATCATGGCCCGGTCGCTGAAATAAGAAGTCTCATAATCGATCCGGAACGTGTTATGCATCGTGATGTCAAACGATAATCGGAGCGAAAGCATCCGCATGGACTTATAGCGGTCTTTGGGAAGATATAGATAAGCACTTGGAACATATCCGGCAATCGGAACGATGGACGGATTGAACGTGATCGGATCGACATAAAATTGATTTGCCAGCGAAAGACGGTAATCGGTTCCTTCTTTAATGAATGCCAGCGGCAAGCGAGCCGACTTGTCGTCGCCTGACCGCGGCAGTAACGGCAAAAGCCGCAGGGGGTCCCCTATCAATAGATAGGAATTGGAAAATTGGATTGGCTGGCTGTCAGGTTGGCTTATGACCATGTGGATGGTTTCGATATCCAGGCGTTGGTAAATCGGCGTCTCGATCGTATGGGTGAATTCTTTGAACACAATCGATTCCGCGCGCTGATAAACCACGCCGTCGCCATCGATGAGGGCATAATTCGGAATCGACTCCACCCGCTCGTCCCGCTCGTCGAAATCCTCGACGAGGACGATCGTTTTGGCGTGAATCGGCAACGGTTGCCAAAATTGGAAATCATATCCGGTGGCCTCGAAGGTGACGGTACCGTAAGGGTAATTCATCAAGAAGGCCGGGATTGAAAACGATCCGGTGAACGATTGCGCCCGCGCCAAAGACAAGGAGTAGACCAGGACGTTTTGATACGGACCGGCGCTGAAGGCGACTTCGAGCAAGGTACTCTCGGCCACTTGGCTCCGATAATGGAATACAATCGGATAAGCAACGCCAAGCGAGTAGGGCGGACAAGTTATGTCATGAAACGTGCGCTGGTACGGTTCCGGGTCGGGCGGATCGACGATGATTCCCGCCATCATAATCGCCAAGGCAATCGACAGCCATAGTCTCATCAGCTATAGAAATAAGAGGCGAACTGCTGCAAGGCTTTGTATTTATGCCTGTAATATGTGCTCCGGGCGTATTCGACTTCCCACCAGAACAGGAATTGTTGGTTCACATAATCATTGAAAATGATCGTCCGGTGGTGCGGCAGCAACATATTCAGCGCCATTTCGAACGCTTCGATGTAATGGCGATGCTGGGATTTGGTCGTTTCATCGCCTTGGGTCAGACTGATTGTTTCCGCCTGGCTCAGCTTTTCACGGATTTGGGCGGTCCGATACCGTTTGGTAATCTCACTTACGCGCTTGGATAAAACGCGCATTGGCAACTTATCAACACTATTCATTGTTATCTCCTTTCGAATCAGTGGTGCGATTATCTATCTAATAGGGGACTAAATTGAAATTTAACCAAACTTCGAATGAAAAAATAACTATATTTGTTTCCAGTAAGGATAATTCACTATAATTAGGTAAGGAAAATAACAATGATCTTATTAGTTGGAGCATCCGCCAGCGGAAAAACGGAAGTCGCCAAACTGCTGTTGGCCAAATACGGCATCCGCAAAGTCATCACCCATACGACACGGACGATACGCGAAGGCGAAGTCAACGGCGTCGATTACCATTTCGTTGACAAAACGACTTTTCTGGCTTTGAAGGAAACGAAATTTTTCGTGGAAACGACTTTGTATAACGGCAATTTCTACGGAACGAGCTTTCCGGAAATCGGCGACGACAAGGTGTTGATCGTCGATCCGAACGGCTTGAAGGCTTTTCGCGCATTGCACGATTCCCACATCATCACCTTCTACATGGAAGCAAGCCCGACCACGAGGATGAACCGCATGCTTTATCGCGGCGACGGACTTGAGGACGCCAAACGGCGCATCGAAAACGACGACGTCGATTTCAATCCGCTCCGCATCGGCAAAACGGATTTCGTCATCGACACCGAAACGATCACCATTGAACAGGTGGCTGACATCGTCTACCGTCAATATATTCAAATAATATCGGCTATTGCCTGATTTTGCCTACTAAATCCTTCACATAATGGCCGACGTCGTAGATGAACTGACCGGAGCCTTTCACCATGCGTTTCGGGAATTTTCTTTTGTAAGGTTTGCCGGAAATCTCAAATGGACCGGTTGGGACGAGATAGCTGCCGTTGAAGACGTGGCGCGAGCCCGCCAACAGCACGATACTAAGCGCGGCGGTATCGCTATGGTGGAAGAGGAAATTCATCACCATTTGGGCGAGACGCTGGAACCAGCGTGGAAAGTTATGGATGATGTTGGTCATCGTGACGCCGGGGTGCATCAAGAAATACGAAACGTTTTTGCGATCTTGGAAATCGAACAGGTTCATGCCGTTGCTGAGCACATGGAACAACTGGTTGATGGCCAATTTGGAATTGGCGTATTGATAGAAAAGCGATTGCCGGCGATGGAGTAAATCCGCCCAGGAACGATTGCTTTGGTGATAGGCCGAAAGCGAGGTGACCATCACCACGCGAGTCGGGAATCCAGGCTGGTCGAGATAGGGGGTTATTTGTCTTAAAAGATAATATAGGCCGACGAAATTGGTTCCCAGGGTAAGCTTCAGTCCCGGCGCCATTTCTTCTTCTTTGTGGGGAAGATAAATGCCGGCATTGCATACGAGGGCATGAATTCTTTTGTAGCGGCTTTTCAAAACGGCGATGAACTCATCGATAGCTTTGAACAAAGATTGGTCGTAATGGATGATGTCCAGTTTGGCCGCGGGAATCTCGGCGATGATCTTGCTTTTGGCTTCTTCGGCTTTAACTAAATTGCGGCAGGCCATGACAATCGTCGCCCCTTTGTACGCCAGCATCCGCGCAGCCTCATAGCCAATGCCGGAGTTGGCTCCGGTTATCGCAATTACCTGTCCGGACAGATCGTCCAGATGCTCATTCAGATACTCTTGATGTCTCATTATGAATAAATTATCACTAAAACGATGATGACCGTTATGATTATCAGCAATAAGCCCAGACCAACCCAGCGAATCACCATTGTAAAAAACCGCATGTCGTTGGCGCGGTCGATCCGGAAGCGTTCCTTTACCGTCAAGGGCTTATGCCGTGCCTTGCTCATTCGGGCACCTCGAGAGGTCGTACTTTGACGTTGATTTTTTCGATCGTGAATTCATCGGCGGCCACGACGGTAATATCCAAGCGGCGATACGAAAAGCGATCGCCGACGATGCCGAACCGGCCCAGTTGTTCCTGGCACCAGCCGCCGACGGTGGCATAATCGCTTTCGCCGTCGGACTTACAGTCGAACTGATCAAAGAAATCATCGATGTGCATCGATCCGTCAACGATGAATTCGTCGGGTCCGACGTTGACGACGGCTTCGACCACTTCGTCGTTTTCATCCCAAATTTCGCCGACGATTTCTTCCAATATATCTTCTAGGGTCACGATGCCTTCGGTACCGCCGTACTCGTCGATGACGATGGCGATATGCTGGTGGGTTTCCTTGAAAAGCTGAAGAATCGAGGAAATGGTTTTGCCGTGGGGCACGAATAAGGGCGGGACGAGCAGGCGGCGCAAATCAAAACTTTCCTTGCTTAAAAGGTAAGGATATAGATATTTCGTCGGCAATATGCCGATGATGTTATCGATTGTTTCTTCATAGACGGGAATCCGTGAATAAGTAAACGTATCGGGATTGTCGAGCAGTTCATGGATGTCGTCTTCGATGTTGAATGAAAACACGTCGACGCGCGGCGTCATCACTTCAAAGGCGTCGGTATCCGAAAAGCCGATGGCCGAACGAAGCAGGTCCCCCTGTTTTTCGTCAATAAAGCCTTCAGCTTCGATCGTGTCGACCATTTCCACCAATTCGTCTTCGGTGACCGGTTCGGCGACGACTTTGCGCTTCCAAAGCGGTTCGATCAACTTGACAAGAAGGCCGACCAAAAACACGATTGGGGCAAACAGCACCTTGAAGAAATTCACGAATGGATAAAGCCGACGGGAAAGTTTGTACGAATAGCGTCTCCCCAGCGTTTTGGGAATGATTTCTCCCAGCGAGACGATCAATATGAGCACGATGATCGAAGAAATGAGGGCGGCATTCGCCCGTCCGACCGATTGCTCCAACAGCATGATGCCGATCAACGTCGCCATCGAGGATGCGGCGATGTTAACTAAGCCGTTGCCAAGCAGGATGACCGAAATCGTCTTATCGAAGCCTTGGGCGACCTTAAGTGCTTTGGCGGCATGACGATCGCCGGAAGCGGCGGCTTTTTCTAGGCGCATTTGATTCACGGAAGTAAACACCAATTCGCTGCATGAATATAGCGAACTGAGCGCGAGAGCGAGCAATAATACCGCCAATGGCAGCCAAATGTTAGGCCACATCGTCTTTATGCTCCCGTTTCGGCGTCAGTTCGTTGATCGTGCCGGCGATTTCCTCAAGCACGTCTTCCATGGTCACCATGCCGATGACGCGTCCTTTGAAGTTGGTGACGATGGCGATGTGCGTCTTGAATTTGCGGAAACCATCGAACAAATCGTCGATGAGAATTTGCGTCGATACAAAGTAAGGTTTGGCCATCACGTCCTTGATGGTCATTTTCGGGTGGCTGCGCAACTGCTTGAAATATGTCCGGACATGCAAAATGCCGACGATGTTTTCGACTTTGTCGACATAGACGGGCAGACGTGAAAAATTCGTTTCCAATAACTGCCGATGCAGCGATTCCTTGGTCAATTCGGTCAGGTTGATCCCGACGATTTTATCTAGTGGGGTGAACACGTCTTTGACGGCCGTTTCGGCAAAATCGAGCGCCGATTGGATGATTTCGCTGTCTTCTTCGGCGATGGCGCCGGCTTCTTCGGCTTCTTCGACGATGGTCGAGAATTCCTCGTCGGTCAGTTCGGGTTCATCAGGCGCTTTGAACAGACGTTTGACTAAATAGTCGAGCCCTTGGAATACCTTGACGATCGGATAGAACACGATATAGAAGAACTGAAGGATGAAGACGCTTATCACGACAAGCTGGTTTGGCATCGCCCGGGCCATCGATTTCGGAATCGTGTCACAGAAAAGGTAAAAAATGAACGTGGCGAAAGCCGTGGCGACGATGCTGCCGACGCTTTGCCCGAACAATTGGATGAACATCAAAGTAGCCAATGAAGATAGAAAAACACTGACGATGTTGCTGCCGACGACCGTCGTGATGACCGAAGTCTCGAACTTTTCGATATATCTTACCGCCAGACGGGCACCTTGATGTCCTCCGTCGGCCTTGACTTTGAGTTTGATCTTGTTGGCGGCGGCCAGGGCGGTTTCCGTGGCGCTAAAGAATGAACCGAAAACGACGAGGATGACTATTGTCAACCATATCAGAGGATCATCCATTAATTAACACTCCGCTTATTCATAGATTAATATATTAACATATTTATTTCTATTATCAATCAGCGATGAGGCACGTCGTGGCAGTGACGGCAGCGGGCTTCATACGATTCGCTGGCGCCCACCTTGATAATCGGATCATCATAAAACGCCGGCTGATTGGCGATGATGCGCTGCGTCCTCGTGGCCGGAGCGCCGCACACGACGCAGATGGCGGCGAGTTTTTGGATGTATTCGGCAATCGAAAGGAGCTGCGACACCACCAAGAAAGGCTCGCCCCTGAAATCGGTATCCAGTCCGGCCAAGATGACGCGAATGCCTTTGTCGGCCAATTGTTTGGCTAAAGGAATGATGCCTTCGTCAATGAATTGGACTTCATCGACGGCGATGGCATACGTACTCGGTTTCAAAAATGAGAGAATGTCGGCGGGCCGATTGATGTTGATCGAATTCGTTTTCAGTTTCGAATGGCTGACGACTTCGTCGTTGGCGTAGCGGTTGTCAATCGTCGGTTTAAATACCAAAACTTCTTTTTTGGCGTATTCGAGCCGCTTGACGCGCCGAATCAGTTCTTCGCTTTTGCCGGAAAACATCGGGCCGGTGATGACTTCGATCCAACCGGGTTTATTCACAAGTTCCATAACTTACTCCTAGGATATATTTTAAACGATACTTTGATTGCGTGAAATAAAAAAGAGATGCTGAGGCATCTCTTTAAGTCTGTTTGTAGCTGCTTACTTGAAATCTTTGGCCCAGTTGATGCGCGGGATATCGCCCTGTTCAAGACCCTTGCTCTTCATGACGTCGTCAATCAGCTGCATCGCCCGCTTGACTGATAGCGGCGATTTGACCTTGAGCACGCAAGGAATTTCGGCATAGATGGCCTTGTGGGACACGTTTTGGACTGGGACCGTCGTGTTGTCGTAATCTTTGGGATTCAAGGCGTAGTACAGTTTCAATCCCTTGCCGGCGATCGTGATCTTGAGGAACGTTTCGCGGTGGAGCCGGAAGGTGTCGCCCGAATTGCTGATGCGCGACTTGACGGCATAGCTGAGGGCGTAATTCTTCAGCGTGTTATAGTTGGTCAATAAATCCTTTTCAGCCGTCTTCATGCGGACTTGGAACGGAATCCTGATGATTTCTTTGCCGGAGCCGTCTTCATCTTCCTCGTCGGATTCGACGACGGGGGCGACGACTGGTTTCGGCTCAAGTTTCGGTTGCGGTTTCGGTTCAACGGCTTTCTTCATGAACGGATTGACCGGTTTTGTAATCGGTTCGACGACTTCTTTTTTCGGTTCGGGCGCTACTTCAGGAGCGGCTTTTTCTACCGGTTTTGAGGATATATAGCGGCCGATTTCTTCGGAGAAGATGGTGCGGATATCCTCGGATTGCGGTCCTTTGACTTTCGCCACTTCATCCGAAATCAATTGTTTGACTTGTTCAAGCTTAACTTCGGGCTGGGCTGTCGCGGGAGCCGGACGGGAAGCCGCGAAACGGGAGATTTCTTCGCTGAAGATGGTGCGGATGTCATCCGGCTGCGGTCCTTTGGACTTGGCGACTTCCGCGGCAATCAGCTGCTTGACCTCATCCATCTTGATGGACGGTTCGGCGGCGATCGGCGTTGGCCGAGCGGCGGCAAAACGCATGATTTCTTCGGCGAAGAGAGAACGTATTTCCTCGGCTTGCGGGCCGACGCTGCGGCCGACTTCGGAGGCGACGTATTTACGGACGTCTTCGTCATGGCGGACGATGCGGTCATCGACCAATTTCTTGGTGTCGGTGTTGACTTTGGCGACTTCGTCCCGGACGAAAGTGCGGTGCGATTCATCCAAGGAGACGGTCTTCTTGGTCAATTCCTCGTCGATGATGCTGTGGAGTATTTCTTTATTTGCAGTGTCGTATTTCTGCAGTTCTTCGGCAAAGATGGCCCGGATGGCCTGGCGGTTCTCGGAATCGTATCTTTTGATTTCTTCCGAGAGTTGCGTTTTGATCAATCCTTTGTTGATGGCGTCATAGCGATCGACCTTTTCGGTCACGAGACTGTCCAACGCTTCGCGGTTAAGCGCGTCGTATTTGATCAGTTCTTCGTTGACGATGCTATAGACGGCTTCTTTGCTTGTCGGGGCCAATTTGGAGACTTCCTGTTCGATCAAGGAAACGATTTCCTTCTTCGATGGGATGTTTTTCTCTATTTCCGAGGATACGACGTTGCGGATATCTTCTTTCGATGCACCAGTAACACCGGGGGTCGGGGCTTGTTGGGGTGGGTAATATCCAGGTTGGTTGTAAGCTGGATATGGCATCCCGGCCATCCACGGAGCCGCATAGATTACTGGTGCGCCCTTAAAAGAGTCGAAACCACCGCGACCCGAACGTTCAAGTTCGTCGCGGATGATGGCTCTGATGTCCTCGAGCGACAAAGGACGGTTGCCGGTCGGCTCAGGTGCTTTTTCAGGAGCCCGTTCGACCGGTTTTTCGGTTGGGCGCGGGGCCGATTGCAGTTCTTCTTTAACGGCATGGCGGATTTCTTGAAACGACGGACTCGGCTGCGGCGCGGTTTTTTCGACGGGAACCTGGAATTTTCCAAATTCGTCGGCGACGATGTCGCGGTCGGCCTTCTTTTTGTTTTTGATTACTTTGGTTTTGACTTTCTTCGTCCGTTTCAATGGAAGCGGTGTCTTCGCGATGTCGACGAATGACAAGATGACGAAAATCAGATTGAATAGGATAAATAAGCACACGGCACCGAGGATGACATAGCCTTGGATTTCGGTCGCCGGGGTATAGATGTGGACGCGGACGACTTCGGGGATGGTCGACCAAGTGGCCCCGCCGTCATTGGAATACGGAATGAAGGCCAACACGCCGGCTAACGCGATGAACAGGATGTTCAAGAACGTCAGATAGCTGACAAATGGCTTGCGGAGTTGCATGATTTTGACCAAAACCATGAAATCGACGATTACGATCAGACCGAAAGCGGCCACGACGATAATCTTCGATAAATCCCACGGCGCGGTGACGGCAAATGCTAATAAGGAGTTCCAAACAGCGAGAATTTTCGCAATAGCGGCAGTGAAGTCGAATCCGGTCAGGTACAAGACGCTACCGAATATCAACACCAACGCTACCGTGATTAAGATAGAAAAGACACTTAAGGCTTTTTTCATACGGCAGATTCCTTTCGTTTTTGTGTTGTACATATTAAATAATAATATGGTAAATCGTCATTTACTACCTTAAAGCGCATTTACTTTTGTAAAAGAATGGCTTTTTGTGGGGTTTTTCGTTTTTTACATAGACAAAAAGAATACCCGGCTTGTGATGTCGGGTTAATTCGTGATGTCGTAATTTACTCGATGTGACAGCCTTCGTCGTCGCAGTATTCGTGTTTGGCGTCTGATTCCGGAAGTGGATTTTTGTGTTCCTCGTCCCACAATTTATTAAGCACTTGGAGGAAATATTCGCTCGATTGGGCTCCGGATACGCCGTATTGGCGGTTTAAAACGAAGAACGGCACTCCCTGAACACCGATTTGCCTTGCTTCGGCTTGCTGTTCCAAAACCTGATTGGCGTATTGGTGTCCGGATAGAATTGCCTTGGCGACTTCTCCGTCAAGACCCACGCCTTTGGCGATGAACGTCAGGGTATCGTGGTCGGCGATGTTGAGACCATCGGAGAAATAAGCCTTCATCAGCCGTTCGGTCAGCTGCGGTTCCAAGTTGAACTTGCCGGCCCATTTGGCAAGACGGTGGGCATCGAAGGTGCTCGTCATCTGCATGATGTCGTATCGGTATGTGAGTCCATCTTTTTTGCCAGCCGCGGTAATCGATGCAAAGCGCTCTTTGGCCTGTTCCACCGTCATACCATGGTTGGTGGCAAACGCCGTGGCGGCATCGCCTGGGTTGCTTTTAGGGGCGTGTGGGTTCAGTTGATATGCTTTATACGTTACTTCGACTTTGTCTTTGTGGGCAAACGATTGAAGCGCCGCCTCAAACCGTTTTTTGCCAAGATAGCAAAAGGGGCAAGCGAAGTCGGACCAGATTTCTATTTTCATAACAATCTCCTTTGGACTGCGTTGATTTTCCTACTAACCAACGATAATTTCAACCGATTTGCTTAAGAAAAACGCGCCTGAGCGCGTCGATTTCTTCTGGTGACCCGTATGGGGTTCGAACCCATGAGTGTATCCTTGAGAGGGATATGAGTTAAACCGCTTCTCCAACGGGCCAGTAACGAATATTAAACCATCATTGGGCTAGTTTTTCAATCGCTAAACGCAGCCGGGAGCTCACTTCGTCCCAGCCGAGCACGTTCATGATCTGATATAGGTTCGGCGTCTGTTTCTGGCCGGTCATGGCGATGCGTAAAATTTCGGCGGCATCGCTGACATGGCCGACGTAGCGACCTGGTTCCTGCTTGAATATCTTATTGGACGGTGCGAACCCGAACCGGGCGGAAATGTCTTTGAGGGAGGTAAACCACGCCGTCTCCTCAACCTTGATGTCCATTTCATTCGATAACGCGACTAGAAGGCTTCGGATGATTTCATTTGGAATCGCAGGGTTGAAAAGGTTACTTGCCAAAATTCCGACGAACAGGTCGTGATAAAAATACTGCACTAAATCGTAGATGCTCCCATACGTCGTGAAGTCTTTGCGCGGATTTTCCTTTTCGCGCTCGATGTTGACGATGCGCTCGAAATATCCTATGTCGTGATTGATAAGGGCGTAAAGGCGCGGATGGTATAGGCTGCTATAAGTCAAGACGCGTCGTACCAAGTCGGGCGCCTTCATATAGGCAATCATCTCTTTTGACAAAAAGAGTACTTTTTGGAAATCGAACAAAGCCCCATCATGGGCCATCTTGTCAAACGTCAGTTTGAAATCGGATAGCGGGGCATCGCGGTGGGCGAAGCGCCATTCCTCGAAGTTGCTGTTGGCGAGGATCATCAAATATTCAATCAAGGCTTCTTTCGGGAATCCCTGTTCGATGAAGAAAGAAACGGCTGCTTCCGAATCGTGGCGTTTGCTCAGTTTGCGCTTCTTTCCGTCGTCGAGTTTCATGATGACGGGCAAATGGGCGAAGCGCGGCGCTTTCCAGCCTAACGTGGCGAACATCTGCAAATGCTTGGGAAGCGAAGGAAGCCACTCTTCTCCTCGGGACACGACGGTTGTCCGCATGAAGTGGTCGTCGACGACATGGGCGAAATGATAGGTCGGCAGTCCGTCGCTTTTCATGATGATGATGTCTTCGTCGTTTTCGGACAGCATCTTCTCGCCGCGAATCTCATCGAAAATTTTGATGTAGCGATTATGGTCGCCTTCGCTCCGGAAGCGGACGACGAACGGACGTCCGGCGATGATATCCTTAATTGATTGGTCAATGGGATAGTCGCGGTATTTGGCAAAAGTGCCGTAGTAACCGGTCAATAAACCGCGCGCTTCCTGTTCTTGGCGTAGCGTAGCCAGTTCTTCGACGGTGGCAAAACAGGGATAAGCATGGCCGTCGAGCACCAGCTGTTTGATGACGGTATGGTAAATCGGGGCGCGCTCACTTTGACGGTACGGACCGTAATTTCCTTCGATTTTGGCGCCGAAACCCTCGTCGGGGGCGACTCCAAAGGCCGAGAGCTGGTCGATGAGAGCGGTATCGCTGCCGGCGATTTCGCGTTTGGTGTCCGTGTCTTCGAGCCGGACGAAAAAGACGCCGCCCGATTGCTTGGCGATCGTGCGCGTTATCAGTGAGGTAAAGAGGCTGCCGGTATGCAAAAAGCCGGTCGGCGAGGGGGCAAACCGGGTCACTTCGGCGTCTGCCGGCAGGTTGCGGGGCGGGAAACGTTTCTCAAGGTCGGAAATCGTCGTTTTTATTTTGGGGAACATCAAGTCCGCCAAGCGGACCACATCGGGGTGATAACTCATGTTTTATATCCTATCATATTTTTGGAATGCGGTAGCCGCTCCATCAGTATTTTACTTGAAATGGGTTTGCCGTTTTGTATATAATGATTAGGCACTGCAGGTGTAGTTCAGTGGTAGAACACTACCTTGCCAAGGTAGTTATGCGGGTTCGATTCCCGTCACCTGCTCCAGTCGCCGACATACTTCTCCTCGCGAGAAGTTTTTTATTGCTCAGGGGGCTTTTCTTCGCTGCTTTCGCTCAAATATCCATGATTCTTCAGCGTCTTCAGCAAATTGTCTTTTAGTTCCTTGGGAATGTCGGGATTCTTTTCCAGTTCGGCCAATAGACTGGTGACATGCGGTTTCATGTATTCGAAATAAGACGGTGCCATCGTTTCGTAAAAATCGTCATACACGATGAGAAAATGCGGGAAAAAGATAAAACTGAGCAGTAAGCCGGCACATAGCGAAAACGCCCCGATCAGAATCGGATTCACGTGGTAGCTCATCATCAAAACCGCCGCGAGGCCGAACCCGAGGAAAAACGATAGATAGGATGGCCATTGGTTGGCGAATACGTGTCTTAATAGACGAGCGCGGAATTTGGGCATGATTTGTCGATGGGCGCCGTCGAGCAATTCCAAGACCATCGGGAGATCCAACCCGAATAGAAGACCGGGAAGCCGATAGGCGAAATCGGCGCCGATGGAAACGAAGGCAATCAGGGCAGTAGTCAACATCGTGATGGCCAAAAACGGGTATAGCGTCGCTTCATGTAGCGACATGAATTGGTCGAATGCGGCGATGTCCAGCGGTCCTTCCATCAATACGGTCAGCTGTTCGAGCGCCGCGTTCAACTCGGGGGCCATGCTCGGTGCCAGTAACGTCGTCAATAGCGAGACGCCGAATAAACCGACCAAAGACAAGATCATCGCTTTCAGCAGCATCCGATACGGGTGGAACATCCGTCTTAAAAAAGGATGCATACCCGGAATAATCATCTTGTTGAAATCCTTCAAATGCGGTCCGGTTTCGTTTCCGAGTCCGTGCAAGACGACCACGAAGGCGAATAGAAACGGAATCACGACGAAGGGCAACGTGATCAACAAGGCGATCGGAAGCAAACTGCCAAGCAGCGTCACCAACGTCATAACGACCAAAAAAGCGAAACTGAGCGCAAAAAACGGACCCCAGTGGCCCGCGTATTCCTTAAAAGCCGCTATTGCCGGTTTTGTCTTCTTATCCATTGTTGTTTCCTTTGACGAGGCGGTAGATATCCTTGACCGCGGTGTCGAGCTGATCGGGGTCGATCGGTTCGATGTCGCGCTGTTCGATGGCCTTAATGAGTCGTTCAAGTTTTTTCAGCTTGACGATGAATGTTCCGTTGTCGGTAGTCGGAATGTCGTTAAGAAGGCATTTGTCGTTGACGACGATGATGTTGATGAATAGATGCGGGTCGAGTCCGGTTACTAAGGCCAGTTTTTCGAGCCGGAGCCGGTTTATTATCAAGGGATTGGCGACGTATTTGCCATGGCGCGAGTAGCGGTGGTAATACATCCAATTGGAGTCCTTTTCCTGGCCGTCGATGGCCCCGTCGTAATAACGGTCCTTGATGACGTAAATGTACTTTTCGCCGAACAGCAAGTGGTCGATGTGGGCTTCGCTGTCTTCATCAAGTTTTAGGTTGACTTGGTTGATGAGGTAAAAATCGTTATATAGGGCGATGTGATATATTCGTTTGCCGAAATACGGGACTAAATGTTTGTTGATGTAACTCGTTTTGAAAATCGGGAAAAGAAGCCAGGCGATTGCCAATAGGGCCACGAGGCTTAAAAAAACGATGATTCCGATCTTCAGCGGTTCCATCTCAGGCGATGTCGAGGGCAATCTCCAGCATCTGGCGCAAGCCTTGCTCGCGCTGTGCGGTCGTCGCTTTCTCCGGTTTGATGAAATGGTCGGTGACGGTTAATAGGCACAAGGCTTTCTTACCGAGCCGGGCGGCGGTTGTGTACAGGGCATACGATTCCATTTCGACGCCCATGCAGCCGAGCGCGGCCCACTTCTTCCAGCTGGTCGGATCGACGTCGTAGAAGACGTCGCTACTTAAAATGTTGCCGACGTGGACGGGCAGATGTTTCTTCTCGATGGCTTCATACGCCTTGCGCGTCAGTTCGAAATCGCTGATGGCGGAATAAGTGCCGCCCTTCAAATCGAATTGGCCCGACCAATTGCTGTCGGTGCAGGCGCCCGAGCAAATCAGGATGTCGAATAGGTTGATGTCGGCGCGATAAGAACCGCAGGTGCCGACGCGGATAATCCGCTCGACTCCGAAATGGGTGAATAGTTCATGGGAATAAATGCCGATGCTCGGTTGTCCCATCCCGGAAGCCATCACGGATACCGGTTTGCCTTTGTAGGTGCCGGTGTAGCCGTAAATATTTCGGATTTGCGTCACCATGACGACATCTTGAAGAAAGTTTTCGGCGATGAATTTGGCCCGTAACGGATCTCCGGGCATCAGGACCGTCTTGGCGAAGGCTCCCGGTTCGGCGTTGATGTGCGGTGTGCTCATATATGGTAATGCTCCTTTGTTTCTTTTTTAAATGTCGACGACGCGGGTTCGCGCCAAGTGGTCGGAAAATGAATGGCGGTCGCTCCGGGCGATCAATGCCCCTTCGACGAAGATCGATAGCCCGAGGCTCATGAATCCGCCCAAGAGCCTTCCGATGACTTCCCGCACGAAGAGTGTTTGGAAATCGACGGGCGTTCCGTCTTCCTTGACGATGGCGATGCGGGTCAAATAACGGCCGATCGTCTGCTTCTTCCATACCAGCGGTAGCACGAGGTAATAGCTAATCGCGGTGATCGTGACGACGGCGCCGGTCACCATGGCGATCGAGAACAGGTTCACGATGTTACCGTAACTGCGGGTGGTCAGCGTCGCCCACAAAGCCAACAGACTCGGATACCCGACTAAAAAACTGACCCCGTCGGTGAAGGCAAGGTCGATCATAAACGACAAATAGCGGTGAATCGGGCGGGCGTTCATGTCGTTACCTCGTCACTATATTAGCATAATAACGGCATGTTGGCGTACTCGCTCTTATGAGCGGCCGCTGGCGGCAATCAACTTTTTCAAGAAGGAGATTTTGGCCTTGAACGCCGTTAACGTTCGTAGTTTCCACGTCCAATTTGGTTCACCGATGGTGCCTGGCGTGTTCATGCGGGCTTTGTCGGATAAACCAAGCACGTCCTGCATCGGGATCACGGCGTAGTCGGGCTTACTCATGAAGGTCAAGGCAATGAAGCGGTCGCTGATGCGGCGGTGGTGGCAGCCATTCATCGCCAAACAGTCGCGGACGAGTTTCCGCCTGTCTTTGCTAAGGGCTAAATACCATCCGCTCACGGTTTGGTTATCGTGGGTGCCGGGGTACACGGCCATGTTCGTTTCATGATAGGGGGCAAATACCGGCTTTTTGGCGAAGTCGAAACTGAATTGGACGATCTTCATGCCGGGGAGTCGGTAGTGGTCGCGCAGTTCCAGCACCTGCGGCCGTAAATCGCCGAGGTCTTCGGCGAGGATTTTCATATGCGGGAACGCTTTGAACATCGTGTCGAAGAACGCGTAACCCGGGGCTTCGATCCAAGCCCCTTCGACCGCGGTCGGGCAACTGACCGGAATTTTCCAATAAGTGTCGAAAGCGCGGAAATGATCGATGCGGATGTAATCGAACAAGTTGGCGTTATAACCAAGCCGGTCGCGCCAGAAGGCAAATTTGTCTTTGACCATGACGTTCCAATCGTAGAGCGGATTGCCCCACCGTTGGCCCGTCTTCGAAAAGTAATCCGGGGGTACTCCGGCGATATGGGTCGGATAGCCGTTTTTATCCAAAAGGAATTGATCTTGGTGCGTCCACACGTCGTCGGAATCGATGCCGACGTAAATCGGGATGTCGCCGACGATGGCAATGCCGCGTTCGTTAGCGTATTTCTTCAACGCCGACCACTGACGCGATAAGACGAATTGGATGAATATTTCATAGGAAATGTCGTTTGAATACATCGATAGGTCCGCCTGATGGTCTTTGATCCAGTCGCGGTGGGCTTGCGGCCATTCAAGCCACAGTTTCATCTCGTTTTTCTTTTTCAAGGTTAAGAAAACGGCGTAGTTATACACCCAAGCATTCTCTTTGATGAATTTTTTGTAAGTTCGCTTCGGGAGGAAGTTGGCGAAAGCTTCTCGAAGAAGTTTTTCTTTGTGGAAGCGCACTTCGTCGTAAGACACGCTGGTACTGCCGGAACGGAAACGCGGCGCTTTCTTGATAAGTCCTTGTTTGACCAGCAAATCGAGACTGATATAAAGCTCGTCCATGGCTTTGGACGAATATGGTTGATAGGGCGAATTGCCGTAACCGAGCGGATTAAGCGGCAAAACTTGCCAGAGTTTGGCGCCCGTCCGCTTGAGGCTACGGACGAAAGCGTACGCCTGGGGGCCGAAATCACCGACGCCGTGACGGCTAGGCAGTGAAGATACAGCTAATAATATGCCGGCTTGTCTCATATTGGTTCTCCTTATTTCGGTAGCAACAGCACGGTTGAAAATGGCGGGATCGTCACCGTGGTCTGATTCGATTTTACTTTACTGGTCGCCGCGACGTCGCTCGTCAATAAATCGCCGACGATTTGGTATGCCCCGTCAAGTATCTCTACCGTTTCGGTGGCAGCGAAGTTCGTCAGATTGATCAAGGTGCCCGCCTCGCTTGCATACTCGAGACCAAATATGTAATCGGACGTTCCGATCGTGGTTATGGCCGCTGCTTCGATATAATCGTTGAATTTGTTGCGGTAGCCGATGGCGCGCCGGTAAAAAGTCAATAGCGAAGCTTCGTTGGCCCATTGGTCGTTGGCCCCGAGCGTGACTTGGAATTTCATGTCGTAATTGGCGCCGTAAGGGGGATTGGTCTCGCCCGTCTTGTCGGTTTCCGACCAGATCATCGGCAGCCGTTTGTTCTCGTCGATGCCCGAACCGCGCATTTCGATCTCTTCGCCATAATAGATGAACGGCCGTCCCGGCATCAATAGATAAGTCGCTCCCATCAGACGGCGGTTGAAGTCCTTGTTTTCGGGGAACATCAGCCCGGCCGAGCGCCCTTGGTCGTGGTTGGACAAAAACGGCGCGTCGAGGGCATTCGGATTCAACGCTTTGATTTCCTGATTGAAATCGGCGATGAACGTCGCTAGCGTTTTTCCCGCGCCTTGGCGGATGTTGGTGTAGGTGCGGTTTCCGGTCACCGAAATCGGAAAATTGAAGAAGCTGTCGATTTGGGAAGCGTAATACGGCGTCAATAGCGCCATGATCGTCGCCCAGGGACCTTCGGCCACGATGTAGGCGGACGGTTCGTGGGATTTGACCATTTCGCTCAGCCAGGCCAGGAAGTCGATGTTTTTGCTGTCATAGCTGGTGTAGTAGGAAGTGACGGCGTCGAGCCGGAAACCTTTGACCCCTTTGTCGAGCCAGAAGGTCACGATGTTTTCGATTTCGTCCCTGACGTAGGGATTGTCGAGATTGAGATCGGGCATGCCCGACCAAAACCGCGCTTCATAGAAGAAGTCATGGATTTTGGTATAGCCGGATTTCACTTCGCGGGTGAAATTGTAATAGTGGCACACGCTGGCCGGGTCTTCGCAGTTGTTGGTGCGATACAGTTCGACGGCTTGCGTGAACCACGGATGGTAATTGCTCGTATGGTTGATGACCAAATCGATGATGGTGTCGATATGGTGCTCGCTGGCAATCGAAAGGTAGTTTTCGAAGTCGGCCATCGTTCCGTATTGCGGGGCGATGCCGTAATAGTCGGTCACGTCGTATTTATGGTAGGTGGGCGAAGGGTGAATCGGCATGAACCAGACGCCGCCGACGCCCAAATCGGCCAAATAGTCGATCTTTTCGGTTACGCCGTTAAGATCGCCCATCCCGTCGCCGTCGGAATCGTAAAATGAACCGACGAATATCTCGTAGTAGACGCTGCTGTTTTCGTTAGTGACCCCGTCAAGCGGGTTAATCGAAGAGGCGCATCCGGAAAAAGGGATGACGCATAGGGCAATCCCCGCCCATGCCAAGAAGCGTTTCATCAACCCTTAACGGAGCCGCCGGTGACGCCGCTGACGTAGTATTTCTGCATGAAGATGAATAGTAGCGTGATCGGAATGGCGACGATGACGGCCCCGGCGCAGAACCGGGTGAAATAGGTCGAGATGTTTTCGCGCGTGATCATCCAATACAAGCCGCGGGCGACGGTGTAACTGTCGAGTTTGTCACCGAGCATCAAGCGGGCGAAGATGAAATCGCCCCACGGGCCGATGAACGAGGTGAGCGTGGTATAGATGACGATCGGTTTCGACAGCGGCAGCGTGATATGCCAGAAAATCTGGGCTTTGCTGGCCCCGTCGATCATCGCCGCTTCGTCGATCGACTTCGGAATCGTGTCGAAGAAGCCTTTGGAGATGTAATAGCCCATCGCGGCTCCGCCGCTATAAACGAGGACAAGACCCCAAATGGAGCCGGTCAAATTGACGAGTTTGAGGATGTGGTAGATGGCGATCATCGTCATGAAGCCCGGGAACATGCCTAGGATCAGGATGATCTTCATCATCGGCTTGCGGGCTTTAAAATCAAGACGCGAGAAGGCATAGCTTGTCAATAACACGATAATCGTCGACACGACGCAGGTAATCGCCGCCACGATAAAGGTATTCAGGAACCATAACGGGAATTTGACTTGGTCGGCCGGGTTATAAATGAATAGACGCGTGTAATTGTCGAAGGTGTAGCCCCGTGGGAAGAAATAGATGGATACCGAACCGGTCTCGATCCGGAACGATTGTAGCACCAACCAGAAAATCGGCACGAGCCAAATCAGGCTCATGATGGTCAGGATGGTGTAAATGACGATGTTGCTGACGATTTCAGACCATTTGCGGCTCTTGATCATTGGAACTGGTCCTCCTTCTGCATGGCGCCGGTTTTCGAGAACATGATGAGCGACACGAAACTGCTGATCATGAAGATGAAGATGCCTAATGTCGAAGCAATCTTATAATCCGACTGGTCGACGGTCAGCTTGAATAGCCAAGTGACCAATAAGTCGGTTTCGCCGGCTTGGAACAGGGTCAACGAGTTCGGCCCCCCGCCGGTCAGGAAATAGATGACGTTGAAGTTATTGATGTTGCCAATGAAGGCGGTGACTAGATAAGGTCCGGTCACGAACAGCATATAAGGCAAGGTGATCTTGAAGAATTTGGTCATCGGACCGGCGCCGTCGATGGTGGCGCTTTCGTATAGGTCGCCCGGGATGTTCATCAAGATGCCCGAGGTGATCAGCATCGTGTAAGGGACGCCGACCCACAAGTTGACGACGATGACGGTGGCGCGGGCGACGCTGCCGGTTTTAAAGAAACCGAACGTTGGTCCGACCCAGCCCCAGTTTTGAAGCAGATGGACGATGGGGCCGTTGTCATCAAGGATGCGGGCGACGACAAGAAGACTGATGAACTGCGGCACGGCAATCGTGATGACGAATATCGTCCGCCACATCTTCTTCAACTTAATGCCCTTCTTGTTGATCATCAAAGCGAGGACCATGCCGAAGATGTAGTTCAGGAAGGTGGCAAAGACGGCCCAGACAAGCGACCACTCTAAAATCTTGACGAGCGTACCCGGCAGATTCGCGTAATAGGCGCTGGTGCCGTTGAACATGTTGATGAAGTTGTCGAGGCCGACCCAGGTGAACAACTGTCCGGGCGGTTGGTGCGTCCGGTCGAAATTCGTGAAGGCGATCAGGATCATGAACACCAACGGCAAAATCGTGAAGGCAAATGCCGTGATCGTCGGGAGCGTCAAAATCGTCAGATGGAAGCGGTTGTCCAACAATTCACGGACATCTTGTTTGAAAGAATTGGGACCATGCTTGGCGATTTCTTGTTTATAGGCCAACTGATAACTTGCCTTATCGGTGCTTGATTTTGTCGCTTTAGCGACGCAATAAGCGACTTTCTGCTGGTTTTCATATGCCGAGTCGATGCTTTTCTTATAGATGATGAAGAAAGCGATGATAAGCATGATGACGGCGACGGAGAACAAAAGAATGATCATCGAGTTATCGCCGACGACGGCCGGAACGTAACTGTTGGTGAGCGGGTCCCAGTAGGTCGGATGCGATTCGACCGAGCCGAGATTGACGATCTGGATCAGATAGTTCCAACCGAAGAAAATCATCATGAAGACGAATCCGGCCTCAAGGGCCAAATAAATCACCCCTTTGACGATTTGATGGTTGAACAGGTTGCCGGAGCCCATGAACAAGTACGATAGCCGCGTCTTCCAGTTGCCTTTGGCAAATATTTTGGCGTATTTCTTGACGCCGCGATAAATCGATTTTCCGATATAGACGAAACCTTTATAAATGCCGATGAAGATATTCAAGAAAGCTTTGATTATCGTCCAAAGGAAATCAAGTACGTAAAGCACGATGGCTTTGAGGAAGTCGAACACGGCCACGGTCGCCCAAATGTCGAACGGAAGCCGGTTATAGGCCGGCGCCGGTTTGGCCGCCCGCGCTTCTTCTTTCAATAGGCGGAGGTAATACTCATGGTGGGCGATGTCGATTTTCGGCTTGACCCAAATAAACAGGATGCCAAGCGTCAAAATCGACAAAAGAATCCAGCCGATATAACTCAAATCAAGACAAAATAATTCCCACTTGTGGCCTTTCATCAAGTCTTGGCTTCGTTTGAGAGCCATGGTCGTATCCATTTTTGGATCATCGGCCAAAACATAAAACGCCAGCGCATAGCTATAGTGTTTGATGATGCCAGGAACAATCAGCAAAAGTGTATGAATGGCGACGATGACGTTGGCCAACAGCCACACCGCCGTCGCTTTAAGATAATGTCTGAAACCAAAGAAAACCATCTTGCGGTCGCCGTTTCCGTGTCGGGAGGCGATCACGAACATCGCTAAGCCGAGCAATAACGGACCTCCGACGACGAGGCCGCCGATTATCGTGACCAGCGACAGGCCAAACAAGGCCAAGAAAATCAAGTAGGCAAGTAGCGTTCCTTTTTTCCTTTCCCTAAATTCGCGTTGCGCCGTTTCTTTGTATTCGCGCGCCTCGATGAATGGTTTGGTCAAGGCCTTGATCATACGATCGAACATGGTTTTTTCTTCCATATGCAAAGCTCCTTAAGGTATTTGACTGCCCGGCCTGACTAGAGGCGCGGATAAGGGACGGAAAGATGATTTTCGTTGATTTAAACGTGTGAACAAAGACTGACTTTCTAAACATACCGGGCAATTGCTTGCCCGGTATGTGGAGAATAGACTGAACGTGACTATTAGGCAGTTGCCGTGACTTGCGATACTAACGCGTCGAGCATCTGCTGCATCGTCATGCCTTCGGCCAACTCATTGTTGATCATGTAGTTGCTGAAGGCTCCCATCGGTGTCCAGTAGGTTCCGCCGACGGCGATCGACTGCAGGACGCCATACGGTGCTTGGGCGGCTAAGCCGGCCAAAGCGACGTTGGTGGTAAGTTCTTCTGAAGCGCCGGCAACGAGGTTCGAAGGTCCAAGACCGCGGACTAACGCCCGTTCGAGTTGATTGTCGGCATTGGTGATGAATTCGGCAAACGCGTGAGCGGCAGCCGGGTTGGCGGTGAAGGCGTTGACGCCGACAAGCTTGGCACCGACAAAGGAGCCGAGTTGTTGCTGTTGGTCATTGCCGTTGGTGAATGTCGGAAGCTTGGTGGCCGCGTAGTTGGCGCCTAAGACGGCGCTGATGTTGTTGGCTTCCCAAGTGCCGGTGACCGTGGCGATAATCGTGCCATCGGCGAATAGTTGCGCGTGATTGCCGCCTGACAGGATGCGGCCGCTACCATAAGCGTCCCACATACCCTGGGCGGAGGCCATACCGGCGGCGTTGTTCCAGTCACAGGTTTGCACCGTTCCGTTATAGGTGATGCTGCCGGTGTTCAAGAACCACATGGCGGAGCCCCAACCACCCATCGGATCCATCATGAACTGTTTGTCCAACGTGGTGGCTTTGGCAATCATCGCGTCGACGGTCAATACTTCGGTCGCCGTCAGTTTCGATGAATCGTAGTATAAGAAATAGCCATTGTCGGCTGTTTCCGGATAAGCGTACAGTTTGTCTTCTTTGGTAGCGGCGGCCACAGCCCATTCGACGTCTCTAGCTTCGACGACGGAGCGGTACTGTTGCACTTCGGATAAGGCCCCGGCGCTGATCAGGTCGACCAGTTGGTCATCGGGGAAGGCGAATACGTCGGCGCCCGCCGGCACATCAAGCAGTAATGTCGCTTTGAGATCGGGTTCTTCGACGACGCCCAAATCAAAGGTGATGTCCCATTCGGGGTGTAAGTCCTGGAAGTCTTCGGCCATCGCCGCGAGGATGGTTTGTTCCATCTGCGGTTGCCACACCTTGATGGTGACTGGCGTTGGTCCTAGGCTGGTCGAGCTGGCTGGCGTCGATGACGCGCATCCGGCGAGAGCCCCAATCATGACACCGGCCACGGCCATGAATGAGAATTTTTTCAACATGAAATTCGTAACTCCTTTCTTGTTCGTGGGATATTCGGCGCAACCGGCCGCGGTTAGCCACGGCTTGACGCCAAATCCCGTACGAAATTCTTGTTATAAATCTATATTATACGAGTGTTCTTTTTTAGTAAATAAAAAATGGTAAGCCCTTACAATAGATTCCCGGCTGAAAAAAGCGTTAAAAAACGAAAAAGCCACAAGTAGTGGCTTTTTCGTTTGGTTCGATAATCGGCTAGATAATGACGTTGGTCGACTCTTTGTCGAACACGTGGGCTTTTTCTAGATCGAAATAAATCTTGATTTTGTCGCCGATGTAATGCGGCTTGATGGCTTGGACTTTGCTGATGATGTTATTGGAAGCCAAGTCGGAGTGGAGGATGTATTCGTGTCCGAGCAGTTCGGCCACCTTGATTTCGACCATGGCGCCCGTCTCCGGGAATTTCTCGGCCAGTTCGGGATCATCGCCCCGGACGTCTTCGGGACGGATGCCGAACACGACCAGTTTGCCATCGTAGTTTTTCAGTTTTTCCTTAAAGCGTTCCGGCAAGGTGAAACTCGTTTTTTCATCGAGGAAAATCTTGCCTTTCTTATACATGGCGTCGACCAGGTTCATCGCCGGCGATCCGATGAAGGAGGCGACGAAGAGGTTGGCCGGATTGTGGTAAATGTCGATCGGAGCGCCGATTTGCTGGATGTAACCGGCTTTCATGACGACGATGCGGGTGGCCATCGTCATGGCTTCGGTCTGGTCGTGGGTGACGTAAATGGTCGTCGCGTTAAGGCGTTCGTGCAGCCGGATGATTTCGGCACGCATCTGAACGCGCAGTTTGGCGTCAAGGTTGGATAGCGGTTCGTCCATCAGGAACACTTTGGCGTGGCGGACGATCGCGCGGCCCAAAGCGACGCGTTGCCGTTGACCGCCCGAGAGTGCTTTCGGCTTCCGGTCGAGGAATTGTTCGATTTCGAGGATGCGGGCCGCTTCGTGGACGCGCTCGTCGATTTCCTTTTTGGGCATGCGGCGGATTTTTAGTCCAAACGCCATGTTGTCATAAACCGACATGTGCGGATACAAAGCATAGCTTTGGAACACCATGGCGATGTCGCGGTCTTTCGGCGTGACGTCGTTCATGAGTTTTTCATCGATGTAAAGTTCGCCCGAAGAGATGTCTTCGAGACCGGCGATCATGCGTAGCGTCGTTGATTTTCCGCAGCCCGACGGGCCGACGAAGACGACGAATTCGCAATCCTTGATGTTGAGATTGAAATCGACCACGGCTTGGACGTTATTGTCGTAAATCTTATTGATGTTGACTAATTTTACTTCTGCCATTTGTTTACCTCGCTGCCGTTATCATAACACTATTAAAATAAATTGATTTGTTCAGCGTGCACAATTTTATTTCAAGATGGCTTTCTGAGCCAATCGGAAATAGAAACCGTGGTGGTAATCGCGGATGTCGAGGCCGGTTCGTTCGATGAATTTCTGCAGCCGATAATTGAAGGTATTGCGATGGATATATAGTTTTGTCGAAGCCCTAGTGGCGTTCAATCCGGCGTCGATGAAAGCCATCGCCGTCAGCATCAAATCGCGCGGCACGGTTTTGAACTGCGTTTTGACCAGAACTTTAATCGTCTCATCGCCCGACACGAGACGGTCAAAGACGATGTCGCCGAGATGGAGGCAGCTTTGCCTCCGGTAACCATGGGCGATATCGAGGGCATACCAAGTCAGTTCGTCGACGACATGGGCGGCCACAAACGTCATCACTAAACCCAAATCGCTGTTCAAGAGCGGTACAAGTACCGCCAGCGTGTCAAATAAGGAGCCGTCAGCTAGGATATATCCTTTGTGACGGTCGACCATCGAAACCGAAAACGGCAGCGAAAAACTGTCTTGGATGAACGATTGAAAGGCGGAAAACGGCAGCGGCTGCTCGCATCGAAACGCGAAGTACTTCTCCATCAAAAATGCGTCTCCGGATCAAGTTCGAGCAGATAGGACTCAAACGGGCGTAGCTGCAAGGACAAGCCGCGCTTTTCCATCGTCTGGTAATTGTGAAGCAAGATTTTCTTGATGCGGTAAGGCAAGCGGAAACTCACTTCGTATGAGCGAAAATTGCTGATAACCAATAGCGGCTTGATGCCCTGATGGACATAGGCGAACACGTCGGGATGGTCGGGCTCGACCAGGGCGAATTTGCCTTCGAGCACGGCGTCCATCATGTCGGGTTCTTTACGTAAAGCGATCGCTTTGCGGTAGAAATTAAGAATCGAATCGGGATCGTTATCCTGCGCCTCGACGTTTACGGTGGCATAGTTACCGTTGACTTTTTGCGGCGGCGTTCCGGTGGAAAACCCGGCGTTAAGCGAACCGTTCCACTGGATTGGCGTGCGGGTATTGACGCGCGAAGTGCGTCTTAGAAAGCGAAGAATCTGTTCTTCGTTCAAGCGATTGCTAGCCTTGCGGGCATAGTTGATGGCCGACACGTCCTTGAAGTCGACGATCCGCTGGTAGTCGACGTTGGACATGCCGATTTCTTCGCCATTATATAGAAATGGCGTCCCATACATGAATAACAGCGTTGTGGCCAGCATCTTGGCCGATTCGTTGCGGTAGCGGACCGAGCCGTATTGAGAAACGACGCGCGGGTGGTCGTGGTTGCCCCAATAGATCGGCAGCCACGCCTTTCCTTGGCAGGCGTCGTACCACTTTTTGAAAAGCGTCTTCAGATTTTTTACGTTGGTGACGATTTGGTAATCGAGTTTTTCATCGCTGCCGTAGGCGCCGTTTTCCCAGCAGGTGTCGAAATTGAACACCATGTTCAGCGATCCGTCGCGGTAATTGCTGTAGCGGAGCGCTTCGTTTGTCGAGGCACTTCCTCCAACTTCGCCGATGGTCATGATGCGGGGATATTTGATCAGCACCTCATCCTTGAATTCCCTGAGATAATCGAACAGGCGCGGAATCGAAGAGAATTTGGTCATGTCGAGCGTATATCCCTCGATGTTGGCTGTTTGCGGCGAGTCCTTGAACGTCAAATCCTTGGCCAAATGGGCGATGGCGTCGAGCCGAAAGCCATCGACGCCTTGGTCGAGCCAATACTTGGCGATGGCGTATATTTCCTGCCTTAACGATGGGTTTTCCCAGTTGAGGTCGGGCATTTTCTTGGAGAATATCTTCATGTAATACTGTTTGGCCATGTCATCGTAAGCCCACGCCGATTCCGAAAAGAAACTGCCCCAGTTATTTGGTGGCAAAATCGCTCCGTATTCGTCGTGTTTGGGATCTTTCCAAATGTAGTATTGATGTTGCTTCGAATAGCGGTTGCGACGCGCTTCGATGAACCAGCCGTGCTCGTCGCTCGTGTGGTTCAACACGAAGTCGATGATGATTCGAATGCCGGCTTCGTGGGCTAAGCTGACCAGTTCCTTGAAGTCGGCGTTGGTGCCGAACATCGGGTCGACGCTCATGTAATCGGAAACGTCATAACCGTAATCGTCCATCGGCGATTTGAAAAAGGGGCAAATCCATAAAAGCGTGACGCCCAGTTTTTGTAAATATCCCAGTTTGGCAATGATGCCGCGGATGTCGCCGATGCCGTCGCCGTTACTATCGTAAAAAGTTCGTGGGTAGATCTCGTACCCGATGGCTTCTTTCCACCAAACCCGTTTCATATTTTCCTCCTAATCGAAGATGACCGTTTCCGTTTGGGCGGCCGTGATCATGCGCATGATTTCTCGTTCGGACACTTTGCCTGATAAAGGCGGCAAAGCCGATATGTCATAGAAGCCGGCGTCAGTCGTTTCAAATTCGTGGTTGGCAAGAGGACCGAGCAACCTGCCGACGAATACTAACATGTACTCGGGAATGGCCAATGGTCCTTTGATCGGGGTGCGGTTGACGACCCCGACGAGCCGTTCGATGGTTACGGTCGCCCCGGCTTCCTGAAGGCATTCCTTTTGTGCGGCTTCCGCCGGACTTTCATATAAATCGCACCAGCCGCCCGGTAAAGAAAAGCGGCCGTCTTTGGCTTCCTTGACGAATAGAACACGGCTCGATTCGTCGAACACGATCGTGCGGACGCTGACGTTGGGCGTCGGGTAGACGTCGCGCGAAAACATGCTCGGGCGGTCGAACGTGACATCCGTGAACTTTTCGAGCATTTCCCGCGTCAGGTCGTTTATCTCTTTATAATTGGCCAAGGCATACGGGTCGGTCGAATAGACCAGGCCGATTTTGGCGATGCTGTGGATTTTCAGCAAAAAATCATAGAAGGCGCCGTTATTCATAAAGCGATTATATCATCCTGCTTGTGCAAACTGAACAAAACAAGCCAAAAAATACCTTGGGCAATAAATATATATTTTCGCGCCCCAGTATGTATAATAAATTGTGCGAAAGCAACGTGTTATAAAGGAGGAATGACAATGCTCATCTTCACGATTTTGCAAAATCCCGCGATCGGCATTTATTTTTGGGGCGGGGTGTTCTTGCTAGCCCTGATCATCGAATTGGTCGACCCGCAGCTGGTCAGCATTTGGTTTTGCGGCGGAGCGCTCGTTTCGTTCATTTTGGCTCTAGTCGGCGTCCATCTGCTCATCCAGGCCGGTGTCTTCATCTTGGTCAGCGCCGTTTTGCTCATTCTCAGTTTCAAGTTCTTCCGTAAATCGATTCTCGACAAACCGACGATTCCGACGAACGCCGACGCCATGGTCGGTCAGGAAATCGTCATTTTAAGCGACGTCGACAAAAACACGGTCGGCGACGGCTTATACAAAGACGTCCAATGGAAAGTCATCGTCGATGAGGACATCAAACTGTCCAAGGACGAATTCGCCATCATCAAAGCCATCAAAGGCAACCGCCTTGTTGTGAAAAAGAAAGAAGGGAAATAACATGAATTTAGGTCTGATTCTATCAAGCACCGGAGCCATCGTCGGCTGGGTCTTCCTCGGCTTCATCGTCTTCGTGCTTCTGATCATCGTCATCCGCTCGATCGTCATCGTCAACCAAGCCCACGCCGTCATCATCCAACGATTGGGCAAGTTCTCGCGCATCCTTGACGCCGGCATCCACTTCGTCGTCCCGATTATCGACCGGGCCGGACAGCCGATCACCTTAAAGGAACGCGTCTACGACTTCCCGCCGCAACCGGTCATCACCAAAGACAACGTCACGATGCAAATCGACACCGTCGTCTATTTCCAAGTGACCGATCCGAAGCTTTACACCTATGGCGTCGAACGGCCGCTCAACGCGATGGAAAACCTAACGGCGACCACGCTACGTAACCTCATTGGCGATCTCGAACTCGACCAGACGCTGACCTCGCGCGACACGATCAACCACCAGATGTGGAAAGTGCTCGACACGGCCACCGACGCCTGGGGCATCAAAGTCAACCGCGTCGAACTGAAGAACATCATCCCGCCGCGCGACATCCAGGAAGCCATGGAGAAACAGATGCGCGCCGAACGGCAAAAACGCGAAGCGATCCTCGAAGCCGAAGGCAAGAAGCAAGCCGCCATTTTGACCGCCCAGGGCGAAAAGGAAGCCGCCGTCTTACGAGCCGAAGCCGTCAAGATCAAGAAGATTACCGAGGCCGAAGGCGAAGCCGAAGCGCTCATCAAGGTATATGAAGCCCAGGCGCGCGGCGTCGATTTAATCAACAAAGCCAACCCGAATACCGGCTACTTAACCTTAAAAGGTTTCGAAGCCTTGGAAAAAGTGGCCATGGGCAGCGCCACCAAGATCATCATCCCGAGCGAGATTCAAAACGTCACCGGCTTGTTAGCCTCGCTTAAAGAAGTGGTCGTCGACGAGAAAAAACCGACAAAATAAACCTGTTTTGCAAAACATAATAAAAGGTCAAGGTGCTTACCCTGACCTTTTTCGTTTCATTCGACGGTGACCGATTTGGCTAAGTTACGCGGTTTGTCGATGTTGCAACCGCGCTTCAAGGCGACATAGTAGGCAAGATACTGAGCCACCATGACCTTGATCAGCGGCGATAAGTACACGGGGACGTCGGGAACGACGATGGCGTCTTTGCCCTTCGAGAGCGATTTATTGCTGATGACGATCACGTGGGCGCCGCGGGCCAACACTTCCTGGAGATTCGATCGTAGCGGCAACGCCGTCAGCGGGTCGCTGACGAAGATGATGACCGGTATGCCTTTTTCAATCAGGGCGATCGGCCCGTGTTTCAGTTCGCCTCCAGGCAAACCTTCCGAATGGACGTAGGTGATTTCCTTAAGTTTCAACGAAGCTTCGAGGGCGACGTCATAATCATAACCGCGGCCAAGATAGAAGGCATGCTGGCGGTCGGATATCTCATCGGCGATGGCTTGGATTTTCGCTTTGACATTTATGACTTCGGCGGTCGCCTTTACGACCGTATTCAAATCTGAAATAACGTTATGATCGTCTTTCAAAGCGCCGGTCAACAAGGCCAATAGGGCAATCTGCGCCACGTAGGCTTTGGTCGAGGCGACGGCGATTTCAACGCCGGCGAACAGTAATAGCGTGAAATCGGCTTCGCGGTCGAGGGACGAGCCTTTCGTGTTCGTAACCGTCAATAACGGCAGGTGGAATTCCTTGACGTTTTTGACGCAGTGGATCAAATCGGCCGTTTCCCCGCTTTGGGAGACGACGATGAAAAGCGGTTTGATACCGGTGATCGTCGGGTAGTAAGCCCATTCGCTGGCGACATGGACATCGCATTTCTTGCCGATCGTTTCGAAATAACGTTTTCCGATCAGGCAGGCATGATAGGAAGTCCCGCAGGCCAGAAAGATGATCTGGTCGCTGTCGCGGATGGTTTGCAGCAAGTTCGGATTGAATAAATAGTTATAGCCGTCGTAATAATTGGCGATCAGGTTGCGGATGACGTTAGAGGCTTCTTCGATCTCCTTGAGCATGAAATGCGGATAGCCTTCAAGCGTGATATCTTCCAGTTTCAGATCGGTCGCGTGGTAGCTGATTGGGGCTAGTTGTTCGCTACGTAAATCCTTCAAGAAAACTTCCTTGGCGGAGATGAAGCCGTATTGAAGATCGCGCAGGGCGTAAAAGTCTTTCACCTTGTCGAGCATCGGCAAATAGTCCGAGGCCAAGTAGTTGCTGTCGCTTCCATGTCCGATTAGTAGCGGCGAATGGTTCTTGGCGAAATAGAGCCGGTCGTCTTCGCCTTGATGCATGATCACGAGGGCATAACTTCCTTGGAGCATGTCGAGCGTCTTCTTCATGGCGACTAGCACATCGCCGATTTTCAAATAATTGTATTCGAGCAGATTGGATATGACTTCGGTATCCGTTTCGGTTTGGAAGACGTATCCTTGATTGGTCAATAGTTGGTCCAGGGCACGGAAGTTATCGATGACGCCGTTATGGACGAGTGTGAACGTTTTGTGTTGGCTGACGTGGGGGTGGGCATTGCGTTCGGTCGGCGCCCCATGGGTCGCCCAACGCGTGTGGCCGATGCCGATGGCGGCGTCGATGTCGGATGGCACCATCGCTTCAAGCAGGTGGACGCGGCCCGGAATCCGGTAGATGAGCGGTTCATCAGCGTGGGAAAAAGCAAGACCGGCCGAATCATAACCGCGGTATTCAAGCGTTTTCAATCCGTTGATCAGAAACTTCCGTAAGTCTTGGCACCCGACGGCACCGACGATTCCGCACATATGTACATGCTCCTCAATTTATAAAAGCTTCGGCGATGTAATTATATACTTCATCGACTAATTGACGGCAAATTTCGATCGTCGGGGCTTCCACCATGATGCGGATCAGCGGCTCGGTGCCGCTCGGACGCACGAGGATGCGGCCTTGTGATGCCAGTTTGGCTTCGGCTGAGGCGATGATGCGCCGCACGCCCGGATGGTCCATGACTTCTTTCTTGTTGGTGACGGTGATGTTTTTAAGCATCTGGGGGAATATTTTAAAGTCGGTTAATAAGTCGGGGAGGCGCTCACCGCTCGCGGCGATGATGTTTAGCATCTTCACCATCGACAAGAGTCCGTCGCCGGTGTTCATGTCATCGAAGAATATCAAATGGCCGGATTGCTCTCCTCCCAATACAAGGTGTTCTTTTTTCAAGGCGGCTTGGACGTATTTATCCCCGACGGGGACTTCCAATATTTCGATTCCGGCGCGTTTGAGGGCCAATTTGACGCCGATATTGCTCATGACGGTCAAGACGACTTTGTTGTCTTTGAGAATGCCGCGTCTCTTTTTGTCGATGGCCGCCATGTACACCATGGCATCGCCATCGACGATATTGCCGGCGTTATCGATCATCAACAGGCGGTCGGCGTCACCGTCGAATGCCATGCCGAAATCGTAGCCGTTGGCTTTCATTTTATCTTGCAGTCCCTTGATGTGCATCGAACCGCACATGTCATTGATGTTAAGTCCGTCGGGAGTGTTGTTGATGATGTCGGCTTTGATGCCCAAGCGGCGGCATAGCGGATCGATAAGTTCGCTCGCCGACCCGTTGGCGCAATCGATTAAGATATGGTAACTGTCATATTTTCCAACGGCTTTGGAGGCGATGTAGTCGAGATATTCGTCGACCAGGTAATGGGCATGGGTCAAACGACCGATTTCTTTTCCGGTCATCCGCGGCAAATCGTCGAGCAGATTGTCGATGTATTGTTCGATTTCCAGTTCGATCGACTCTTCGAGCTTCTCGCCTGAGCGGTTGAAGATCTTGATGCCGTTATCGAAATAGGGGTTATGGGAAGCCGAAATCATAATGCCGAAATCGAAATCGTGCTTCAGGACGAGATAGGAAACGCTTGGCGTCGTCGAAACACCAAGTGTAAAAATATTGGAACCGCTTGATGTCAAGCCGCCGATCAGCGCCGAAGCCAGCATTTCGCCCGATATCCGCGTGTCGCGGGCAATCAGGACGCGATTTTGCTTGCCGGAGGGATATTGGCCTAAAAAGCGACCAATCCGGTAGGCGATGGTCGGAGAGACGTCGCGCCCGGCCAAACCCCTGACGCCATCGGTGCCGAAGTATTTGCCCATCGGTTCAATCCGGCTCCTTGGCGGTGGTGGCGATTTCCATGTAATGGATGAATTGATCCTTGAATTGATCGATGAACACCGGTTCGAGTTCGCCCGAATAGGCAAACGAAATGCGGCCGGTTTCTTCCGACACGATGATGATGACGGCATCGCTGACCTCGGACATACCGAGCGCCGCGCGGTGGCGGCTGCCGTATTTGCCCGACAAAGGTTTCGTCGTCGGCGGGAAGTAGACGCTGGCGGCGATGATCATGTTGTCGCGGATGACGACGGCTCCGTCATGAAGCCGCGTTCCCGGATAAAAGATGGTCATTAAAAGCTCGGCGGAAACCGGGGCGTTCATCGGGGTACCGTTCTTGATGAATTCGGATAGATTGCTCTTCCTCTCAATGGCAAGGATGGCACCGGTTTTAGTTTTTGATAGATAAGCCACGGCGTCGACGATCGATGCCGTCACCTGATCTTTGTCGAAATATCGGGCTGCGGCCGGTTTCGGTTTTTTGGAGACGAATAAATTATTCACGAACGGCCGCAAAGCCGCGATGTTGACGAACATGAAGATGACGGCGCTGAGCACGAGGGCGACGAATAGGCTGACCGTCAGAATTCCAAAACCCAAGAATATGTAGCTGACCATGATGGCGACGATGTTGACGATGACCGGAATCACGAACACTTTACGTTTGGCGATGAAATAGACCAAGACGGCCACCAAAGCCAACACGAGAAGGGCTAACCCATCCTCGACCCAATAGAGCCAACTGGAATAATCGGCGGTATACATGTTATTTCCTTCCCGCATGGGCGAAGCGGCTGGCCGCGCTGGCGGCGATCGCCCCGACGATGTCATCTAAGAACGTATGGCAATGGGATGGAGTTTTCCCATCGGAGTTAAGTTTGTCGATGATGCCGAATTTCTTCTTGTCGATATAGCCGAAATTGGTCAAGGCGATCGAGCCGTAGAGGTTACAAATGCCATAGGCCAAAACCTCGTCGACGCCGTAAAGTCCTTCGTCGCGGCTGACGATGTCGAGCAGGTCTTTGTCGATGTAGGTACCACGTTCGGCCTGCTTGTCAAGTTCGACGGCGGTCATCAAGGCAAATTGTACTTCGCGTTTATCGAGCACGCTGTGGATCGATTCCATCAGTTCTTCTTTTCTTAAATCGACGTGATAGCCGGCTTGGAGAAAACGAGCCGCCTCGGCGATATCATCGAGGGTAACGCCGCGCTCTAGTAGCAAATCGATGCATTTTTGCCGATAGTTGATCATTGATTCGGCCTTTCGGTGCTTGGTTTTTATATATCTATCGTATCAAATTCAGGCGGTTTTCAGTACATTATTCCGCCATAAACGCCATTGGAGCAGCCAACGGGAATCGAACCCGCATATTCAGCTTGGGAAGCTAACGTTCTACCACTGAACTATGGCTGCGTATATTTATAGATTATAGGCAATACCCATATTAATCTCAATACGGAAACAAAAAACTACTCTTGCGAGTAGCGTTTTTCAATGGTGGATGCTGAGGGGATCGAACCCACGACCTTCTGTACGTCAAACAGATGCTCTCCCAGCTGAGCTAAACATCCACGGGAATGGTGCCGACGATAGGAATTGAACCTACAACCTACTGATTACGATTCAGTTGCTCTGCCGGATTGAGCTACGTCGGCACTGGCTCCTAAATCGGCTAATTAATAATATACAATATCATATGGCAAATCAAGTCAAATATTAGCGCGTTTTCTCCGGTTTCGGTTGTCTTAAATACATATCTTGATATAATTGTTTCGGTATCGCATGCATACGAAAGAAATCCACGAACATAAGTTCATCAATATATTCTGGCCCCTTCTGATCGAAGTGTTTTTAGCCGTGTTGGTCAGCCTATCGGACACGTTGATGCTCTACGGCGTCAGTAACGAAGCCGTCGGCGCCGTCGGCAGTGCCGCCACCTACCTCAATTTCATCAACGTCGCCTTCGTCATCTTCTCATCGGGAGCTTTGGCCGTATTCACCCAATTCGTCGGCGCCAAGCGCCATTACGCCGCCCAACATGCTCTCAAATTGTCAATATTCGTCAATTTCACCATTGCCTTTGTCATCAGTATGACGCTGATTTTCTTTTCGACTCCGATCCTGCGGCTATTAATGGGCGATTCCGAACTTGTATATGCCGCCGGTCAGTATATGCAAATCGTCGGTGCTTCAATCCTATTTACCTCCTTGACCCCGATTATCGGCAACTACATGCGGGCGTTTGGCCATGACAAGTCTCCGATGTTTGCGAGTCTGGCCGCCAACGTCGTCAACATCACGCTGAATATTTTGGCCATTTACGTGTTCCATTGGGGCGTCATCGGTGTCGCCGCGGCGACTGCCGTCGCCCATTTCGTCAACCTTGTCGGCCACATCATCTTGGCATTCATCCATGTGCCGAAAATCACCGACATGACCAACGACACCGAAACAAAGGTCATTTTAAACGATATCCTCCGCGTCGGTCTTCCGTCGGCTTTGGAAACGTTTATCTATTTCGGGGCGATGGCCGCCGTGGTCACCATCTTGAACAATTACGACCCGAGCGGGGTCCAAGTCACCGTCCGCGTCACTGTCGAGCATATCGCTTCGATCGCATTCATACCATCGGCCGCCTTAGCTCATGCCAACTCGATCAAGACCGGCTTCCGCTGCGGTCGCCACAGCTATGAGAAATGCATGAGCGAAACCCAACGCGTCGCTTTGTGGGGACTGGTCGTCTCGGTTTCCATCGCGATTTTACTGGCGCTTTTCGGGGAGCCGATCATTAATCTATTCACCTCGAGCGAGGTCATCCAAGGCGAACAACTTGAGGAAATCGTCCGTTTGGTCAAAATGTGCCTCTGGATTCAGGTTGGTCTTGAAATTGGCCGTTCGGTCAATTTGATCATCGGCGAATCGTTGAAAGTCGCCGGCGACGCCATCTTCGTGGGCGTGCTAGGATTTATCTCGTTATCGTTGGTCGTCGGCGTCGGGTCATACGTACTTGGTTACAGCATGGCCATGGGCGTCATCGGCGTCTTCATCGTGCTCGCGCTTGACGAAGTCGTCCGGGCACTTGCAATGCTGTTCCGCTGGCAGACGCGCAAATGGTCGTCGAAAACTCTTGTTTAATGTTGTCAATCCAATCGGTTTGAAAGGATTTTACGATGATGCGAAGGCCGCTTGTTTTGGGTTTATGCCTTGTTAGTCTTTTATCGTCATGCGTTTCTTCCTCGGGAACGACTAACAGCAATAATACAACAAGCGAAGACTCCTCGCTTTCGCAAGATCCGCTGGTCACCTTCAAGGTCGCCATTCCCATCGACGTTGCCGCCACGTCTCAAATCAAAATCGCCGGCAGTTTCAATAGCTGGAGTCCATTGGACCCCGATTATGTCTTAACCGAACTCGACCAATATGACTATGAGATCGAAATCGCTTTTGATATTGCCGATATCGGCACCCAGGTTGAATACAAATACGTGTTGCTGCTCGAAGGTCAAACCGACAATGGTTGGACCAATGTCGAAGGCTCATCAAGCGGGGGCGAAATCGCCAACCGCAGTTATACATTAATCGCAGGGAGACAAACCGTGAACGATACCGTCCAAACCTTCAAGAACAACGCCTCTCAGAATAGCGTCACCAGGGGAACGCTAGAGAAAGTGACTTTGGCCATGCCGCAGTATTCCGACGGCCGCACCCGCATGATCCGGATCTGGTTACCCGACGGGTATGATCAAAACGCCACCGAGAAGCGCTACCCGGTCATGTACATGCATGATGGGCAAAATCTCTTCGATTCGTTTACCTCCTTTGCCGGCGAGTGGCGGATCGACGAAACGATCGGAGCGATGATGGATGACGGTTACCCTGGCGCAATTGTTGTTGGAATCGACAATAGCGCCGACCGCCTGAACGAATTGTCGCCCGACTGGACCCGCTCAGGCGGCGGGAGCGGCTACATCACCAATCCGTCGGGCGAAAAATATGCTTCCTTCATCGTCGATACGGTCAAACCATACGTCGATGGCCATTTCAACACCGAAACCGACCGGGCGCACACCGGCGTCGGCGGTTCGTCGATGGGCGGGGTCATTTCCTTTTATATGGCACTGACATATCCCGACATATTCGGATATGGATTGTTATTTTCGACCGCGATGTGGATTTACGCAAGTAACGTCACTTCGACGTTCATCCAAAGTAAAAACGTGTCCAGCTTCGTCGAAACCCCTCGTTTTTATATATACGCTGGTGGACTTGAAACTTCAGTCACCCCGTATGTCGCCATCATCAGTGACGCGTTGATTGCCGAGGGGTATCCTAGCGCCAATATCAATACCCACGTCGACCCCAACAAGAACCATAACGAATATGCCTGGGCCACCTATTTCCCCATCGCTTATCCGTGGCTTGTCGGAGTATAAGCCTAACTAAAATAAATAATAATTACTACCAATGGTTGATCGCGTGTTCGATGAAGCCGGAGTCATAACCCATCGAGCCGAAGAAACTTATGATGGCGTCGGTCAGCACGACCAGGAATCCGGACAGCGAAATCAGCACGCCGATGCCGGAGCTGCGGGCATATTCAGTCAATCCGAAGATGATCGTGGCGATACCCCAGATGATATAACCGATCGAGACATAGCGTTTCCGTTTGCCCATGCGGTCGGACAAGGTGCCGAAGATGAACGTCGAGATCGTCGTCACGAACGCGCTGACGATGACCATCAAGGTGACGATGCTGACGTTGCCGGTGATCTTGGAATAAACGAACGTGTTGAACCATTGGTTCTCGATGTTCCAGCATAATTGTCCTGCCAAGCCCATTCCCAGCACGATGATCCAAAAACGGGTCGCGCCTAGACCATGGACTTGGCGCTTCGCCTTGATCGGCTTTGCTTGTTCGCTCATAATGGATTCCTTTTTCCGCAAGGTTCTGACCTCACGTTTTTTTAACGTTGAGATAATATTATCACGGTCATGTTCAAGACCTCCATAAACTCTGGTTAAATTAATCTAACATTTTTTAATTTTGATGGCGAATGGCGCTGATATTTGCTGAATAATCTCTTTTAGAATTCACTTTTGTTATAAACAATGTAAAATAAGCCATTGGGTATATAAGATGATTCTGCTTAAGCATTTCCGGCAATATTACATCAAATACGGGCTTTCGTTTTTGCTCGGGATTATTGTTTTGATTGCCATCGATTGGTACCAGCTCGAAATTCCCCGCACGATCAAATCGGTCATTGATGGCGTCCAGACGGGAACCATCATCGACATCACTCAAATCTTTTCTTCCCTGTTATATATTCTCGTCATCGTGGTCGGCATGACGATTGGGCGCTTCTGGTGGCGCTTCCTACTATTCGGCAACGGCCGGCGCATCGAAACCGACATCCGGAGCGAAATGTTCAAACACGCCACGACGCTTGACCAAAACTTCTATTCGCATCAGAAAGTCGGCGGTTTGATGAGCCATTTCATCAACGACCTCAACTCCATGCGCGAACTGTTCGGATTCGGCTTACTGATGCTGGTCGACGGACTCGTGTTGGGCGGTTTCGTCTTGTCGCGCATGTTCGTGCTCGATTGGAAGATGACCTTATACGCCTTCATTCCGATTGCTTTGATGGGCGTGCTCGTCTTCTTCATCGAAGTGAAAATGGAAAAGAAATTCCGTGAACGGCAAGACGCGTTTGAATTCATGAGCGATTTCGCCCAGGAATCGTTTACCGGACTGGCAGTTATCAAAGCGTACGTGCGCGAAGCGGCCGAGGCGCTCGGCTTTAAAGGCAAATCGAAAGTGGTTTACGACAAATCGATGAGCCACTTAAGGTATTCCGTCATCGTCAATATCATCATCGACGCGATGATCAGCATGGTTATTTTGGCCATCTTGGCTTATGGCTCGATCCTGATTGCCCAAAGCAGCCTCTCAAGCGGCGAACTTACCGAATACATTTCCTATTTCTTTACGTTATTGTGGCCGGTGTTCGCCATCTCGTGGTTTTTGAACATCAACGGGCAAGCCCAGGCATCCGCCAAGCGTATTTATGCTTTCTTGGAAGCCAAGCCGATCGTTTATGACCATGACGACACCATCAAGGATGTTACTCTTGATGGATCCATCATCGCCAGCAATCTCACGTTCAATTATCCCGACGGCGAAACGCCTATCTTGAAAAACATCAGCTTTGAGATTAAGGCCGGCGAACTGGTCGGCATCCTGGGGCGGACCGGCAGCGGCAAGTCGACATTGGTGGAATTGCTTTTACGCGTATATAACCCGAAGGAAAACATGATCCACTTCGGCGCGTATGACGCCGCCAAACTATCAACGAAGACGATTCGCGAGCATATCGGTTATGTGCCGCAGGATAATTTCTTGTATTCGGACACAATCAGAAACAACATCGGTTTCGCGTTTGCCCACATCGACGACGCGACACTTTATAAAGCCGCCAATCTATCGGACATCCACGAAAACGTCACCCAGTTCAAGGACCAATACGAAACGGTGCTTGGCGAAAGAGGCGTGACCATTTCCGGCGGTCAAAAACAACGCGTTTCGATTGCCCGGGCGTTAGCCAAAGACCCGACCATTCTGATTCTTGACGACTCCGTCTCGGCGGTCGATACCAAGACCGAGGAAGCGATCTTAGCAAACCTTCGCAAAGCCCGTAAAGGCAAGACGACATTGCTAATCGCCCACCGTATCTCTACCGTTAAAAAACTCGATAAGATCCTTTTGCTTGATCATGGCATTCTTGTGGGCGTGGGCACTCATAAGGAATTGATGAAAACGAACGCCTTGTACCAGGAAATGGTGAAACTCCAAGAACTGGAAACGATGGTGGCCGAGGCTGAAGCGCATGCGTGATTTTAGCGAACAGGTAATCGAACACCGCGACTTACGCCTTGTTAGGCGCCTATTGAAATACTTGCGGCCATACGCCGGCAAGTTCATTTTGGCGTTCGGATTGATGATTATTACCACGTTTACGAACATGGTGCTACCGATGGCCAGCGGCTTGTCGATTGACATCATGATCGACCCGCTTATTCCGTTCGACCGCAAGGTGCTGATCGTCGCCGTCGGCACCGGCGTCCTTATCCTTATCACCGCCATTTCGATCTTGATCGGTTATTTCCAAAACATCATGCTCCAGAACATCGGCCAGGAAATCACCCATAAGATCCGCCTCGAAGTGTTCACGCACATCGAAAAGCTGTCGGTTGGCCAGACTAACCAGCTGCCGGTCGGCAAGCTTGTGACACGGGCCACCAACGACCCGGCCAACATCTCGGAGATGTTTACCAACACCATCGTCAATTTGATCCGCAATTTCCTGATGATGATCATCATCGCCACGATCTTATTCTTCATCCATCCGCTTATGGCGCTGGTGACGATGACGACGGTGCCCCTGATTTTTATCGCCTCGGCCTTGTTCCGCAAATACTCGCGGACGGCGTATCGCTATGTCCGTAATAGTGTCTCCGAAATCAACGGATTCCTATCGGAGAACCTTTCGGGCATGAAAATCACCCAAGTGTTCAACCAGGAAAACAAGAAAATATCCGAGTTCGAAGTCATCAATAAGAAATTAAAAAAGAGTTATATCCGCGAAATTAACGTGTTCGGAGTCTACCGTCCGACCATCTTCCTATTGGCGATGGCTTCGACGATGCTGGCCATTTATTTCGGCGTCGATTCGATTTTCAAAGGGACGCTGACAATCGGATTATTCGTATCATTCTATGTCTATATCGGGCAGTTCTTCGAACCGATTCAACAAATCGCCGAGCAGTTCAACTCGCTCCAAAGCGGGTTTGCCAGCGCGGAAAAGATCTTCGATGTTTTGGACACGAAACCGGACATCGTTGATGAGCCGGAGGCAATCGAGTTGCCCGAACTTAAAGGTTCGATCGAATTCAAAGACGTGTGGTTCCAATACATTCCCGATGAATGGGTGCTCAAAGGCGTTTCCTTCAAAGTTGAGCCCGATGAGACGATTGCCCTGGTCGGAGCAACAGGAAGCGGCAAGACGACCATTTTGTCTCTTCTAGTGCGTAACTACGACATCCAAAAAGGCCAGATCTTGATCGATGGCATCGATATACGGAAAATCAAACGTTCTTCGCTTCGTTCCTTCATCGGCCAGATGCTCCAGGATACCTTCCTATTCTCGGGCACGATTCGGGAAAATATCACCCTGCATGATGAATCAATCACGGACGAAGACATCAAAAAAGCGTCCGAATACGTCGGACTCGATTACGTACTTAACAAATTGCCGGATGGTCTCGATCATCAGGTGCGCGAACGGGGCAATAACTTCTCCAGCGGCGAAAAGCAACTCATATCGTTTGCCCGTGCCGTCGTCTATCAGCCTTCCTTGATGATTCTTGATGAAGCGACCGCCAACATCGACTCGGAGACCGAAGCCATCATCCAGCATTCGCTTGAAAAGATGATGTCGATTTCGACGATGATCATCGTTGCCCACCGCTTGTCGACCATTCAGCATAGCGACAGAATCTACGTCATGAACAAAGGCGAAATCAAAGAGTTCGGCAATCACCAGGAACTATTAAAGAAAAAAGGTCTCTATTACGCGCTTTACCAATTGCAGTTTGACGCCAAAGAGACCGTGCTCAGTGAATAAAATCGAGACGCATCAAATCCCAATCGAAGTAGCGGCCGTCGACCTTGGCCGCTTTTTTGCATATTCCGTAGCGGACAAAGCCGATTTTTTCATATAGTCGAATCGCCCGCACGTTTTCGCTGGCGACTTCAAGATAGACGGTTTCGACGACCTTCGTACTTTTGGCAAAGTCAATCATCGCCGTCATAAGACGGCTGCCGATCCCTTGACCCCAGTATTCTTTCAATACGGATATGGCTAACTCCGCCTTGTGGCGGCTTCGTTCCCGGCTGCCGGAATGGATGTAGCCGTTGGCGATGATCTTTTCCCCGTCTTTGACCACTAACATCCTTGCTAAAGGCGTGGTGTTAACTTCAGACAGAAATTTGGCTTCCTGCTCGATGGTCATCGGCACGCCTTCGGGACCAAACAGGAGGAAATCGCTTTCGGAGCCGACTTGACGAAGATAGTCAAGCATGGCTATGGCGTCTTCTTTGCACGCAAGAACGATTTTGATGTCCATCGGGTTACCCAATCGGCTTATGGTCTTTCTTTTGCCGCGCGGACTCGATTTTATTTAAGAAATATTCGACTACCATCAGATAAAGTTTCTCGCCGAGAATCTTGTCTTCCCAACCATGGTCAATGCTTGGACAGTCGTTGACTTCGATCACGTAGGCTTGCCCGTCTTTAACCTTGACGTCGACGCCATAAAAACCGTCGCCCATGAACGAAGCCGCCTTGACGGCATATTCGACGACGTCTTTGGGCGCGTCTTCGATCAAGAATGTTTCCACGCCCCCGACGGTGATCCGGCCGCCTTCAGCGTGCCAGTTATAGATCTGCCAGTGGTTTTTGGCCATATAGTACTTGCAGGCAAAGATCGGCTTGCCGCCTAAGATGCCGATGCGCCAGTCAAACGGACTGATGACGCATTCCTGGGCAATCAATAATTGGCTCGTCTTAAATAATTCTTTTAGTTTTAGTTTTAACTCGTTGCTGTTATTGACTTTAAAGACGCCTTGGCTTGATGCCGAGTCGGGCCGTTTCAAGATGATCGGGAAGGAAATCTGCGAAGTGATGTCCTTTTCTTCGGTCTTGCTGGAGAGAATCATCGTCTTCGGAGTCGGTATGTTTTCA
>Ga0172367_10000779_pt1 | contig 48405 bp, 73 predicted proteins | sample Lak10m_FD_114542 | JGI IMG/M metagenome (GOLD analysis project Ga0172367, IMG submission 114542) | Freshwater microbial communities from Kabuno Bay, South-Kivu, Congo - kab_022012_10m | ecosystem: Environmental > Aquatic > Freshwater > Lake | place: Democratic Republic of the Congo: South-Kivu...
GATGCTATGGAGAAAATGGTCGTTGCACCTGAGTCAAGTGTTGGCGATTGGTATTCTGACTTGTATGAAACAGCATACACAGTTCTAGACGAACTTTCAAACTCTATAGCCAAGGAAGTTGCAGTTCCTGCCTATGAACTTAATATCAACAAAATCGAAGGATATTTTACAAATGAAAATTAGTAATTTAATATCAAGATTTAAGAATATATATGAGTATATCACTCATATCAGACTATTTGCTTTTGGCAAACTAAACATACACAACTGTACTCGTGATCTTCACTATTGGGAAGAAGAGTATTCTCGTGGTGTATATTGTGCGGTTTGCGGCAAAAGTGTTTCTGAAGAAACATATGAACGGTCTGTAGACATAGACGAAGATATGCCAGGATCCTGGTTCAAGATTTCATGAGGTAAGTTATGTATTTCTTTTGGAATTATTGGAAAGTTGGCATTGTTCACATGCCAGCTGAAGCTAACGAAGGCTTTGCTATGGATTTTATCCATGTTGGTCCATTTGCTTGGGCCATTGCTAAGCGTGAGTTGTGGGTATTTTTACCCTATCGTTGGTATCGCCCTAGCGATCCTTGGGATGTTAAATTCATTTTTCCTCGTAAGGAGAACACTAACAAATGATATTCGCAAATGCCTTAATCCTTTGGTTGACTCTGTGGACTATTATTCTTGTTTTGAAAATAATAATCCGAGCAACCAAAGACAAAATATACGAAGTAGAAAACACTAAACTATACAAGGCCGCCCAGGCCAAATGGAACAAGTTCTAAGGAGAACAAATAATGTTTAATGACAAAATTCAAATAGAATTAAACGAATATGATTCAGAAACAATGAGCATCTACGGGTTCATTGTTTACCGCAAGGATGGATATTCCATCCCCAAGGGTATGATTACATCTTTCAACGCATATTCGTACAAGTCAAATGGCAATGTACAAATCGAGTTCGCAGTCCAATCACCCACCGGTGATTCGTCTGACCACTTCAATTACACGATGCCGTGTAGTGACTTTGGGCAGGCCAAAGCCATCGTGGACAATTATCGCAAAGGTGTCTCCACCATGCAAGAATTGTACTCGTAAACAATGCCACTTACACCTTGTTTGTTGTGTGAAAGAGCCGTAGTTTACTACGCACCCACAACACAAACACTAGCCAAGGGCAGCTACTTAACAATAGTAGCTGCCTATGGCTCTAACTTTGAAGGGCATTCTTATGGTGCGATCATCTGTGATGATTGCCTAGACTATGCCGTTCAATCAAAGAGAGTCATCGTAAAATAATGACTCGATACAACCATCCATCATACGGGAGAACAATGGAAAATGTAACGACTTTACCCGTACATGTCAGTTTCGATGAAGCCAAGTCAATCTTAAGCAAACTTCATAAGTTTGTTTCTGAAGATTGGGCTTTCGGAGATGCTGAGGCGTACTGGGCAAATGAAGATGGTAAAGAAGTAGCTGGCTCATATAAGTCTGGTAGAAGTGTGTCACTTTGGTTTGCGGACAACCGTGTAATCAAATGCACTGACGACCAACTGCGTGAGCTGAATAACTGCTACGCTAAACTAACCCGTGGTCGAAACGACAGTTTGGACAAACGCGGTGAATAACAAATTCAAAATATCTATATGGATAACCACTCTTGCCTTAGCCCTGGTAGGCACCGTAACTGGTGTAAAGAAATGGATTTCATACAAAGAACAGAATCAATAAATCTTGTTCGCCGCCAGAGCGGTGGCAGCGAACAAGCACATAAAACCGCTCTAATCAAATGCAATGAAAGGCTAGGTTAACAGTATGTATACTATGGCTTTGCTTGTCCTTATGGGACTTGTAACATCAAGCGTAGTTGCCATTGTTACCGACCTCGTTCCTGCAGTGGCAAAGATTCCGTTCGTCGGCGACCCCGACCGTTTCTTTGTCCTTGCAGCAATCCTTCTTGCGTGGCTTGGCAATGTGTCCATTTTGGGCACTTTCGGCCTTGACGCCTCGCAAGCTTGGGTTGACGTGGTTGGTTCTGGCTTGGCGATTGCTGGCTTTGCCAGCATCACCAATGCGGCAGTCAATCTTATTGACCGCAGCTAACTGAGTTCATTGCGCATCCGGCATATGTGCGTGTTCTAAATGCCCTATATGCCAATAACAATATATCCAAATATAGTATCCAAAAAAGGAGAATCCAAAATGGCTACTAAGACAAAATATCAGCTTCGCAAGGCTGGTGCTCGAGCAGGCTACTTCGGTACGAAGATTGCCGTTGCACCGGTTGTTGCTGTCGTTGACACTGGTACTGCCGCCCTTCAGGCGACTACCGCCATTGTCAAGACGACTGCAAATGCTCTCACCCATCTGGTAAAGGCGCCTTTCAAAGGTGCCGTTCGTGGAAGTCAAATCCACAAAGCCAAGTATGGCGAGAAGCATGCCCAATCGATTGAAAAGAACACCAAGCTTGCAAATGGTGATTTGATTGAAACCGTCATTTCAGCCAATCAGGCCGACAATGAAGAATAAAATCGAATCACTTGCTTACTACCCGATTTACTTTGTAAAGGTCGTGGCTGCTGTTACACACGGCTATGTCACTGGCTTTATCAAAGGTTGGCGTAGCAAAGCCTAGATTCATTGGTGTTTTCGTGGTCTAGGGGTTAACAGCCCCTAGATCATGCAAAACTCGTGGGTAAACCACCCTGATATAACACCAATCAATATAATGCCCAAATAATAATTATACCAATATCAAAACAAGGAGAAACAAATATATGTCGAACGACATCAATCTCTTGGATGCCTTTATTGGCGACCAAGATTTCAGCGTTGTAGCGACCGACCCAGCGTCGCTCAACGGCAATAGCAAGACGACTACTTTGACCAAAGGTCGTCGGGTTCCGTTTACGGCAACATTTGCTGGAATGCAACTTCCCGCATATGCCACCTTGCAATCAGCCCATCTTCACCGCGTGTCGGTGATCGACCATGTGTCCTTGAAGCAGAATGGCAAGGTTTCTAAGCTTGTCACTGGTATCTTCAAGCCTGTCAAGATGGATGTCGAAGTAGTCTTCGACGGTGAGATTGTAAGCCTTCCGAACCTTCTTCGCGCAGTCGTCAATCGCAAGGTTGGCGCTGACAAGCAGGTATCTGAAGAGAATTTCATCGCCACTCTCGAGCAACTCGGTATCCGATTTGCTTCTGGTATGAACTTCTTCTGGCAGCAATTCGGTTCAAACCCAGAAGGTATCAACAAGCTCGTAGAAGCCTTCAAGGCTGCGGGCGCCGTTGACGCAATGGGTTCGATGCAGAATGCTGGTCGCATCAAGGAATGCTATCAGATGCCTCAGCGTGAAGGAAGCGATATCGCTGGGCCTGAGATCGTAAGTTTCGAACTCAGCCGTGCGGATCGTACTCAATCCATGACTGGCCAAGGTTTCTTGGATCTCGTGGACGCCGTCAGTGAGAACTTCAAGCGTATACTCACTCTGCGCAAGCAGGCTGCGGTTGTCCGTCAAGAAGTCAACACTAAAGCAATCGCCGAAGGCTGGTCGCAAGAGCGTATCGCTCAGCGCAACCAAGACGCGGGTGCCCTGGTTCGTTTGAGCCAACAGTGGGCAACCGTATGGTCTGGTGCCCAACAGCGCATTATTGTTGACAAGAAGGATCCGTCCATCAAGACGCCAGAGTCGGTATTCGATCCGACCTCTGCGCCGTGTGGTCGATTCAAGATGATCGTTAACGGTCAAGAAGTCTCTGTAGACCTCTGGACCAATAGCGTTCGCGCCAATACCTCGGATTCAGTGAAGGTGACATCACCAAGCAATGAAGACGCGGCTTTGGATGCCAAAGTTCTTACTTGGAACTAATAGCCCATTTACCATTCGGTAGGAAGTACGGTAGGGGTCAGGACGAGAAGCGCCTGACCCCTACCCGAAAAGCATCGATAAAATATAAGTTTATAAATACTTTAACTTTCTTCTTTATTAAATACAAAGACAAATAGTAATGAAAGGGAACTATGTTGTTTTCTATGATGATTATTCTGGCAGTGACTTCGTGCCTGTTGGAATTGATGATCGCTGCTCGTGTGCCTGTATGGCGACGATGGAGCGGAAGTAGTCAGTTATTTAATCTTGTTAATTCATTGTTTATATCATTCCTTATGGGCATAGCATTCGGTGCAGCAGGTCTAGTTGCGCTCGGTGCTGGTGTCATATCGACCCTGCTGTCAGTCCCAGGTTATAAGTTGCTTTATTGGAACTATGATTCACCTGAAGCCATTGCCGTAGGCGGAAACCGCTGGAAGCATATCAAGGAAAACTTTGGTGTTTATTGGGCCAAATGGTCAATAGCAATCAAGGATTTCTTTCAAGTAATTTATACGATAATTAAAGTAATAACATTTCCAATTTGGTTTAGTCGTTTGATTTTCATAAAGATCAAACCGTATGTTATCAAGTTTAATTCATCGGTTGCAAGAATGGGAGAGCGTGTAGAAGCCCGTAAAGCGGCTTCTAGATCTTCAGTTTAAAAACTACAACTAACCTTAAGGGGGTTAAATTATATGACAACAATTAATACCCGTTCATCGGGCTATGTCAATGGCCCGTTGCGCAGTGTTAATAATTACCAATTCGGATTATACGATATCGGTACTTTGCGCCAAGCCCTTGAATATACAGGCGAACAGTACTTTCGAGTTGGTGCTGTAGATCTTCCTGAAAACAGGTATCAACTCGACGAAATCAAGAGAATAATCGACCATCCTAGCATTCAATATGCTTTGGTCGACAAGAACAAAGTCGTGTTTGTCCAAATCGGCAAACACGAAAATGACATCGAGAATTATGCGCCCTGGATGAGTATATTCCATGAAATGGGTTACTCTGTAAAGGGCGGGGGTAAGACGGCTAAACGCCTCAAGGCTTTTCACCGTCCTACCCTTCTCAATGCCCACTTCGCGTTCGAAGAATGTCGTATTTCGTACTTTAGCGAAGGCGACGAGTTTAGTCGTTATCAGGATATACTTTCTTTGGATTCTGAAAGTGCTTATACCAAAGAACAAATTGACCGTTTGGTCGACGGCGGAATGATTATTTCCGATCGTCTTATCCAAAAGGCGGTCAAGAATGTTCCTAACTATACGCCCGGACCGACGGACGATCCAGACGAATATCTTTATAATCCGGTGTTTCGTCAGGAGCTTATCGACGGACTGCTCAAAGCAAAAGCTTTCAATGTCCGTTTGATTACGATAGACGGTATGCTCAAGGGTAACGCGTTTGTTTCCAGTCATCTACCGAAAGAAATTGATGTAATTTCTTGGGAAGGCAATCTCAAGAAAGAAGTCAGTTACCTAGGTGGTGTTCGGTTTCTGGCAGAACCACAGGGAGCCAAGTCTCGTGTCCACACGGACGATCAAACCCTTGCCAATTTCCCCATGCTTTTTACAAAAGAAGATATGGAATCTTGGCTTAAACAAGAGTATGAAAAACTGTTTGAAAACGCCGTCAAGGATCAATCCTTGATGAACTGGAAAAACATATATCAACGCTCTTGGCGTGACAGGGTCGATCCCGAAGACGAAGAATCGCAGGCCCGCATGAACTATGTGGGCTATCGATGGCGCGCTATGGGCATGAAGGTTACTGATTCCCCGTGGCTCTTCGAGACGCTGGCTATCGGTAGCGCAAAGCCTATGGAGGAGAAAATCCCCATTGCTTGCGCCGTTTATGAGCAAATCATATCCGAGTCGATGGCTCGTATGGCTGGGTTCTTCATCGTAGTGGAGCCAGGCCATATCCGTCGACTCAATGATCTCGAAGTACATGTCGTCAACGACTTGGACTGGATCGAGATGTATGAATCTCATGGCGGATGCGATCAGGACGACTTCTTCAAATTGTTTTATCGGACAATAGAAGGCGGAGAACGAGACGGTCAAAAAGTAGTAATCGCTATGCGCTCGCCAAATGGCTTTGGTGAGTACAGTATATTTAAATATACCGAAGGCGATTGGTATCCTGTCTGGAAGCTTGCTGACGCAAGTGAGCGTTCTTTCCTCCCCGTTAGCGGGCGTGGATGGCCCAAGCGTTTGAGTCAAGCCATTATCGATGGTGATGTGTGTTATTCTGGTTTGCCAAGCCAGAATAATCCCAACAAGAAGTCTTTAAGCGATGCATATACAAAGCAAGATGTAATTAACGATCTTGAAGCGTCTATCTCTACTGGTAGCGTCGGCAAGTTCGTTAATGCAACTATGCTTTGGGCGTCGGTGTTCCAAAGGCACCGTCAAGTCCAAGTATGCAGCCTGGAAGACGCTATTGACGGGTATGTTCAGACCAATGTGGTCGAAGACAGGCACGCAATCGATTCTGACGCAAACGAGATGGTTTATCAAATCATAGCATCCGGAATTCCTGTAGATCGTTCCATCTGGGATGCTACAAATCGTAACTTCAAGAGTTATTTGAAACCAGGTCAATGGGTGGAAAAATACGAAGGTACGATCACCCAGATGAATTTTCTCTGTCGTAAATACTTCAACGATTTCGTTGCGCGTATTCGTGCACATTCGCAAACCAATATCAAACCTTTGCCTATGGTAAAGAGCCTTGGTTATCGTATGCACTTTATTGCGCGTTATGATCTCAAGAAGTTTCGACAGCTGATTATGAACACCAACAGTCAAATGACCAATGACCAAGGCGGTCGTATAGACCGTCAGGGTTGGGATATGATTTATCAAACCATAGTCGACAAGATCGATTCTTTCGAGACCGACAATGACCGTTATGATTATGTTCTGGGCTTGTACTTGGTCACCATGACCGATCCTACAAGCACGAACAAGATCACCGACCAAATTGTCATGAATCGTTTGGTATTCAGCTATTTGAAGCGTGCGCTGATATTCTACGGTATCAGCAAGTCCCTGGATATCATACAGGAAGACAATGGTGCGCTCAAGTTTCGTCAGAATCTTGTCACCAAATGGCAGTACAGCGATCCAGAAACGGGTATGGTTACCAATGAATTTGACGATCCTGCGGAGTATCAACGGTTTATGATGCAACGCAGTCCGATAGTTCATACAACAGCGTCCTAATAATTTCCCGTCTTGTGGGGTTCAGTTCCAACTGAGCTCTACAGGGCGGGAGTTATTAATTAATTATATGTCCTTTAATCTTAATATTTAGACTCTTTTGTCTTAGGGAGTGAAGCAGAAAAAAGTCAGTGAGCAGTGAGAGGAGATAACGAACGAATGTCCTGCCGAACGGTTAAAACTACCGCGTATGGCTTGACCATCTAAAATTTTTGCGGTAGTAAAAAAGACATAGTCTTTGTAGCTTTAAAGTTTTATTATTAATTTAAATATTTTGGCAATCTTGCAAAGATATGGTATCATTTATGATTAAATGCAAAATTAAAGGTGATAGAATAAACAATGATTGATGTGTTTTAAGTCTCTAGAAAGTAGTTGATGAGATTTCCCCCCTTTCGTCTCATTTACGCGGAGGCAACAAAGCGTAAACATCTAGATGCTTAACGACGTTTGCATCGGCTGTTACGATGCTTTCTAGAGATTTAAAAAATATCAATCGGAGGATGTATGTCAGAACTAAGTTTAAAAGCAGATGATTATAATTTTAATAATCCCGAAGAAGTTAAACGGTATTTGGTAACTGGTCAAGTAGAACTGCTTGATTTTTTAAATAGAGTAGAAACTGATTTTGCACAAGTTACAGAATTGTATACTAAATTCTCAGTTGCCGAAGCCGATCCAAATATTTTGGTGCAATTAGATGTTATTACCCACAGATATGTAGCTGCACTTACGTCTCTTCATGTTTTTTATCAGCAGCTTTTAGCGATAAGAAATATTGAAACTCCAAAATATTACACCGATCAATTTTATCCGTGACAACAAAAATATTATGGTTTCACGTGAAACATTGTTGCACTGTCAAATTTATATAGGTTTTGCAAAAAAGTTACCATAATATGTATATGATTTGTAATCTCTATGTTATAATAATACAACAATTGCATACGAAACACTAGAAATTTTAATTCTAATTATACTAGTTTTTATATGTTATAGTTAACCAATATATGACGATAAGTCAAGGAGATAGCAAATGAGAACACCAACAAAAACCCTTTTGATTGATAAATACATCAATGAAAGAATAGGTCAAGAGATTCATCCAGATGACATTGCGCAAGCAGTTAACTGCACAATTCAATCTATTTATCTCTATATTCGTAAGAACCCTCAGCGTTTCACAAAGGTGACGCGTGGCACATTTAAAATTAACGCGGCCAACAACCAGTCATTTTTAAATAATGAAGGTACTATATAAGAACATTTTTGTAGACATGCGCACAATTTTTCGTTGTGCGTAATGTCTACAAAAGGGGAATACAAGTAAAGCTATTTTGTAAGTGATATACTTACAAGTGCCCGTTCCCAGCGGGCAGGGTAATAAATCCCTAACATAACAGAATGAATAATACTGTGAAGTCGGAGATTGGCAACCTGCCATCTGTGATATGGACATCTCGTAAGTGTCCACACATCTTCGGGTTCGCAACCTGCGCCATACTAATGACAATTGTAATTTGATTGTCAGACTAGACGACAAGGAGCGTAACTAGATGATAGATAAATATATAGCGGCCATTTTATTGGCCTTTTCAAACATAGTTGGTTTACAGGCTTTGTCTAATATTGAGCAAAGCACAAAACAAACAGTGTTTTTACAATCAACGCCGTTTGATAATAAAATTCAAACCGTTTCCACGGTTGATGTTTCTAAACAATCTAAAGACTCTTATGTAAATACAAAGTCTTCAAACCTAATTGAACATTATGGTATTATCTTCAAGCATGGAGATGTTTCTTGGTTACCAAAACTGGCTGCGCAGGCCGGATGGCCCACAAATCAATTACCAATGCTTGAGACTATTATTTTAAGAGAATCTGGCGGATGCCCTAACCGACGCGGCGGAGATGCAGTTGACAAAAATTGTAAAATAACCCGTGTAACAGAATGGAATCATCGTTCTGATACTGGTTTATTGCAGATCAACGGCATAAATTATGACCTTAGTCGCAACAAATGGGCTAGAGTTTGCCTTGATCTTAATATTTGTGAACAAGCCCCGTTGCTTGACCCACTAAACAACCTGAAGGCTGGTTTCCTTTTGTACCAGTATTCTGGTTGGGGTCCTTGGGATCCTTGCACTTGGGGACCTAAGTATGCCCATAGGTGCAAACCTTAACATAAAAAAAATTGCATATGACAAATTTAAACCAAAACGATGACAACGATTTTGCCCAACAAGAGCCGAATGATGCTGACATTTTTCGTGAGCCGGAATTCGAAGAAGATGAGTCTTCGGTTGTCGAAGAATCGGCGCCATCCGTCGAGCCTTCTAACAACCAGGATGAAAGCGACGAGAACGACTTAGATTTTTCTGATGAAGCCGAAGAAGATCTTCTCACGATTCTCGAGCATAAGATAAATTCTGAAGAAAATGCCGAAGTCGCTGAGACTGTAGAAGACGATTCTACGGAAAATGTCAACGATTCAATTATAATTCCTCGTCAAAAAAACGAACAACATTGTCAAAGATGCTGGATGTTGGTGCGCACCAACGCGCCCAAATGCCCAGCGCATGACGACGACTGCCCTATTTTTCAAGGTGTTGGGTGAGTCCTTCCCAGACCCACTACCCAGCAAGGGAGTGCTGTGCCCCTTAATTTATCACCTTTCTCCTAGCAAGGCTAAATTATTAAGTTGCCCTGGCGTCGGTAGGTCGCCGGTCAACACACAGCGAATTTAAATAAATATAATATATTCATATTCATACAAAGACAACCTTATGGATAACACTAACCAAAAAATTGAAAGCCCTGTTTCAATAGAAACAATTAATGATATACAAGATATTTCTTCCAGCTTGAATGAAGACACCGTTTTTACATTGGCGGATGTCTATTGGGAGCTCAGGGTACAGCGGCGTTTGGTACAAAAAGCCGCTGATGTCCAGTTAGTTCCCGATAAAAACGTGTTTGAATATTTTGAAAAAGACTTTCTCAAAATGGAGAATGCATTCAAGAAATCTATCAAGTCTTATTGCCAAGATTTCGAAGTAGGTCGTTGGGCCTTAAACCAATACGGTGTTGGTCCTTTAAGCGTGGTCAGGCTGCTTCGATACATAGATGTAAAGAAGACCCGTTCCCACGAACAACTTTGGGCCTATGCCGGATTGGCTCCAAAAAGCGGACCTAGTCAAACATATAATAGTTCATTGAAAGAAACATGCGTTGATCTCGGCAGATCTTTTATTCGGCATGCAAATAAAGCGGATTGTTTTTACGGTCAGCTCTTCAACAAAGAGTTTGAACGCAGAAGCGAACTCAACGAAAGTGGAGCCTATGCCGATTTGGTCAAGGAAGAATCCACGACCGCCGACATAAATGCCAACAAAGATCAACCCGAAAAGTTGACAATAGATCGTTTGCGTGCTCAGGCGCAGCGATACGCTGTTAAAATATTTCTTGTTCATTGGTATTCTTTGGATTACAAAGATACCTATGGGCACGAGTACTCGAGCAATAACAAAAATATTGTGCCCGTGCCCGGCATGTAAAAGGAAGCATAACAGTGCAAAAAATATCAAGTATATTAGATCCTGGTCCATTTGAACTGGATTTTAGACCTTTGATTTGTTTGTTGCTTGTTATGATCTTTTCTTTACTTGTGGTGGTCATCAAAAACCGAAAGCATTTTAAAAGAGATTTTGAAAGTGAATGGGAGTTGTAATGACGCGCGACCGAAAGGAAAATTGTATATGATACCCGTCATTGTGACCGTTGCGGTCATATCATTGGTAATTGTTTATTTTATGACATTGTTTTAAATTTATTTACATACAAAGACTGGCACATAGCCTGTGTGCTTGATATTTTTAAAAATAAAATTAACCATTATTTATATATAAAAGGAATATATTTTTATGAATGAACAAGTAGATTTTGACGACATTAGCCCAGAAGAAAACGGAGTTTTTTCTTTCCCATTGTGGAACAACTTGTCAAAAGATGTCCGTGCGTTAGCGGTCGACTTTGATCGCAGTTCGGTTCGTGAACTGGTGTCTCTGTATTACCGGCTTCAAGATAACCGAATAGCTTCCGCGGCTCAAACCCGCGAGTTGCGAAAATCAGGATCGCCCTATGAACTGATGGAATATCTTTCAGTTCAGCTTTCTGCAATGGAAAAGTCTTTAAAGTATCCGCTTCAACGATTCGCTGAATCTTACGAAGTCGGCAATTGGGCAATGTCCCAGTATGGTATCGGACCTGTAATTACTGCTGGGTTGATTTCCCATATTGACATTGACCGTGCGCCGACTGTTGGATCGGTTTGGCGTTATGCTGGCGTTGACCCTACTACTAAATGGGAAAAAGGCCAGAAGCGTCCTTTCAACGCAGAGCTCAAGACTCTCGTTTGGAAAATTGGCCAGAGTTTCATGAAGTTTTCTAACAGAGACGAATGTTTCTATGGCAAGCTTTACAAGCAGGACAAAGAGCGTCGTATTACCATGAACGAAGCTGGCGACTTTGCCGATAGGGCAAAGACTATTCTTACCGAAAAAGAATGGAAGAGAGACAACGTCACTCGACGCAGGCTTAAAGATGGTTTTCTACCAGACGGACAAATAGACGCACAAGCAAGACGATTTGCTGCCAAGATTTTCTTGTCGCACTTTCATGCAGTGTGGTTTGAAGATCATCACAATGAGCCGGCACCAACGCCGTATACCATTGCGCACATGGGACATGTCCATGAGATTAAGATTCCAAATTACATTCCCTTGAAAGATCGCAACAAGAAATAAAATAAATCAGAGTGCACGACTTGTATCATCCTGACCGAATGAATCACCTTCGTCGATTTGTAACATCAACCGAGAATGAATCATCAATAACGACTTTTAACATCACACTGGAATGAATCATAAGAAGAAATTTGTAACGTTTAACGGAAATGAATCACTACCACTTATTGTAACACCCCTTCTGAATGAATCAAAAATGGAGATTTGTAACACTGATTTAAAATGAATCATGACAAATAATTGTAACACTGCAAATGAATGAATCATCTACTAAGATTTTAACATTTGATCCGAATGAATCAAGTTTAGCAATTTGTAACAATTTCCGGGAATGAATCAAGGTTCCAGATATGTAACAGTGTTAATGAATGAATCAAAAGAAAAGACATTGTAACACATGTAATGAATGAATCATCCAACCAGATCTGTAACACGACCATTAAATGAATCACCTGAGTTGATTTGTAACATTGCAAATGAATGAATCACCCATGCCGACTTGTAACATTGCCTTTAAATGAATCACTGACAACAACTTTTAACATGATGCACGAATGAATCATAAATTTTAAAAAATATTTCACATAAAAAAATGTAAGAGAGTTAACCATGAAAAAGCATTTTGCTTTAGTATTATCTTTTGTTTTGTCCTATAATTTCATTAGTTATGCTAGTGCAGATAGTTACACGACTCAGTCTAATCCACCTTCCTGGGGACTTGATCGGATTGATCAAAGGAGCCAGGAAGTTGATAATAAATACCAATACTTCTACGACGGATCAGGCGTGGATATTTATGTTTTAGATAGCGGAATTAATACTGGTCATGTTGATTTTACCGGAAGGATTAAGACTGGCATTTCTTATACTTCAGACACCGTGGAAGATTGTCACGGACACGGTACCCATGTGAGCGGAATCGCCGCAGGATCAACCCATGGGGTCGCCAAAGGCGCCAATATCGTTCCGGTCAAAATTTTGGATTGCAACAAGAACGGCAGTATTTTTGACGCAATCGCGGCTGTAGACTGGGTGATAGCCCAACACGATTCTTCAAAAGCTGCTGTTATGAATTTAAGTTTTGCGTCAGGTTCGTTCGTTCCAACCCTCAATGCCAAATTGGTTGATGCTATAGCGGATAATATAGTTGTGGTTGCTGGTGCCGGCAATTTGTCGGCTGACGCGTCCAACTATTCGCCTTCGGGTGAACCCGCCATTTTAACGGTCGCTGGTGCCACTCAAGGTAACAATGATGGTAACGGTGTTTTTCCCACATCGAATTACGGCTCAGTGGTTGATTTGTGGGCACCGTCTTCGTATATTGTTTCTGCATGGAAAGGATCGTCAACCGCGACCAGGAGTGCAACGGGTACTTCTCAAGCTGCGCCTTTTGTTTCAGGCGTAGCCGCTATTGCAATCGAACAATATCCAAATTATTCTGCCCAGCAAATTATGGATTTGATTTTGAGTACGGCCACGCAAAACGCTTTGCCTTCAGTTCCCGCAGGCACTACCAGTAAAATGATTTATTCTTTATTGAATAATAGTTTACAAGAATCTGTTGTTACGACTACCACTACAACGACAACAACTGTTCCTGTAACGACCACCACAACTGTTCCTGCAACTACTACAACAACTGTTCCTGTGACTACAACGACTACTGCCGTTCCTGAATCAACGACTACAACCGTTCCTGTTGCAACTACAATTACTGTTGTTGTTGAATCGACAACAACGACGCAAGCTCCTGCCACTACTACCACGACTGTTGTTCCTGAAACCACGACAACGACTGTTGTCCCCGAAACCACGACCACTACTACGACGACCACCACAGTGGTCAAAACTGTAGCTGCGCCTTCAAGTGGTGGCGGTTCGAGTGGTGGCGGCGCGTCTAGTCAGACAACAACTGTTCCTAAAGTTGATGTTCCTACTTCAACTGTCGTGACCGTTCAGCTTACTCCCACAACAGTCCCTGTCGTTCAACCAGTTGTTGAAGTCCTGCCGGTGAAAACTGTTGATGTGGTTGTTAACAACAAAATAAAAGTCAGCAAACTTCTTTGTTTTAAAGGCAAGGTATTAAGGAGAATTGTCGGTTTTAATCCTAAGTGTCCTTCGGGGTTTGCCGTCAAGTCTGTTTCAGTTTCTTCTGCAAATAAAAAACAAAAGGTAAATCGAAAGGATTAAAATGTTTGAATCAATAATTGGTTTTTTAATACTTGCTGTTATTGGATTGATTTTTTTTATGTCAGTAAAAATACGTAGAAAAAATTTAACAGAATTTGAACAAAATCTGTACGAAACTGCCAGGAAAGAAACAACACGCTAGTATGGACAAAAAAAAACATGTGGTAAGCATGGATGTGTACACGAGCGAACTGGCAAAAAAAATTAAAAACAAGCATGTTGATTATCCGTTGCCTTTTTCTACTAGTTTTCCAAACGCTCTTAGTTCTGGAATGCAGTCGAAATTAAAAACTATTAATGTCGCCACCCATTCTTGGATAGCAGATATTGACCGTGCTTGCGTATGCATGGTTTGCGATTGCAGGTACTCGTCACATACGAGTGAATGGCCTTGCGGTTATCCGGTCCCAAGAAGTGGGGATTTGAAATGACTCTTTCTGTTTCTAAAACTTTTTCTTTAAAAGATTATTTTGTTTCTGCTTTTGGTGTTCATGAGTCTTTATGGAGTTGTTACAACAAGAAATTAAATAGTCCACAGTTGGACTACTGCGGTGGTACCTACGATGTGTACCGTAAGGACGATTTCTGTTGTACGGTACTGCCAAATTATTTAAATGATAATGAAAATAATTTTTGGATGACCAACAATATGTTGCGTTCGACCCTTGGAACTTTCCAGATAAACGACGCCAAAAGTAGAAATGAAGTTTTAAAAACTACTTGGATTATCGGTAGAATTTCTGCTAACGAGCATTATATGAAGGGGCATATATCTACAACGCATGATATTTCTGGCGATTTAAAATATGCTACTGTACATTGCTTTTATTACGGCTCTTCGATAGAGTTGTATCGTTACATCAACAGAGGCGATAACAATTTCATCAACAGTTCTTGTGTAAATAAAAATATCAAAGTTGATTATTTGATATTTTAAATTCATAAAAAGAAACGATCGGTACACCAAAAAGAAAGAACAAAATATGGCTTCAGAAATAAAAGACGTTGAAGTTTTAGACGAATTTGTTCAGGAGGGTTATAGTTATATCTATAACAGAATATTGTCTGCACTTCAGGATGACAACGTCATTGATGAAGTTGTCAGAATTAATTACGCCAAGCACATAACGGACGCAATATGGCAGGTTCATTTGTTTGTCAACAAGACCTGGTCAACGGAGAAATACAACAATTTCGCCAATACCAAGTCCATGGTCAATAGTATTATGTCCGGTTTGAGCTGCAAGGTTGATTGATATGATAGAGATTTTGGGAAGTATATCGCCCCAAAAAGTCCAAGAAGTCGTCGATTATTTGAACTCTAATATTGAAGAGGATCTAGGAATTGACATAAGCAATTACGCCAAGGGGCGTCGTCGTGTGTGGCTTCAATATGAAGCGCCTCTTAGCCCAATTCAACTTTGGAAACATGGTCATAAAGACGAATATCTTTGGGATTTTGCTTTGACCACCATGGCGCCTTACGGTGCTGTTCCAGAGCTTGGATTGGTGTCCAAGGGCGGTCAGATTGAATTTCATCGAGACGCTTCTTATGCGGAGTTTAAAGCGTTTGCCATTAACCTTGGCAAAGTGACTTGGGAATACGAGCAATCGTACCCAGAGTACAGTTGGGTAGCCGAAAAATTTCTTATTGATCCACCCAAGTTAATCACCTTTGAAATGACGGGTGGCGAAGTATTCCAATTTAATTCAAAGAATAGGCATCGTGCGGTTAATGTAGACCCCGAACGATGGGCTTTTAATATGTGGAACATCAAGTCGCAGGCCAGAGAAAACAGGGATTACCAGTTGTCTGGTCGCGATGTATTAAAATCTTACAACTTAAAATTTAATTGACAAAGGAGTTTTATGTCCGAGCAACAACAAGAGCAGTCACCATTAGTCCGCAAGGTTTATACGTTTGCGTCTATTGTTGGGCCCAAAGAACTTTGGGACAAACTTGCAGGCCCCAATGCTAATAATGCCAAGATTGTGTTCTACAATCCTCAGGAGAAATACCCGGTAAAGGGTTTCCGTACGATTGTTCGTCGAAAGAACAAATCAACAGGAAGCGTTTTCTATAGCATGTATGCAACGAAATATGGTGCAATTGTTCCAAGAAACACTACTCATGTTGCAGTAGCCATGTTTGGTAAGAGCAAGATCGAAAAGCTTTATGAAATGGAGCTTCCTCGTCCATACAGCAAGACTACGATCAAACTTGGCAAGGACGGTACTCACGTGATGTCTATTCGTCGTTCAGCCAAAAATGTTTTCATAACAATAGGCGAAACCAACTACCGTAATATTAATAAAAACAACAGAAAAGTTGATGCCCAAATCGTTAAGCACAAAGATATAAACGAGAAATGGATTCAACTGTGAACATTGAAACTAAGGATAAAAAAATTGAAAAATAAAACTAAGATTATTATTGCTGCCCTAATAACTTTTGGTCTTTTAAGCCTTTTTGTTTATACAAAGGCAGGCGCCGAAGACAACAGCAAGGATTACAAAAGTATTAAACTTGAAGTAAAGTCTAGAAATATTATTTATCGAATGAGTGGTATGACCCCTTCTTTGAGAAATAGTATTCCCAAGATTAATGCTTCGGCTTTGTACGCCAAAGGAGCAACTGGCAAAGGATATTCCGTGGCAGTTGTCGATACTGGCGTTAACGCATCCCATCCATTTTTGGGCGGACGCGTTATTGCTGAAGCATGTTTTACTTATAACAAATCATGTCCTAACGCCGAAAACCAGATGATTGGTTCTGGCGCAGCTAAGCCGGCGCATTGGCACGGTACTCATGTCGCTGGAATTATTGCTGGAAAAGATTCTTCTTCTAGTGGTGTTGCTCCTGGAGCAAACATTGTGGCTGTAAACATCTTTGAAAAAGATGGTTCTGCTTATGAAGAAAGTCTTTTGTCAGGTTTACAATATGTCTACTCTGTTAAAGACAAGTTTAATATTGTATCAGTAAACCTAAGTCTTGGTACCTCAAAAGTTTGGACTACTTCCTGTGACGCTGTAGTTCCAGAACTTACTAAAATTATCCAGGATCTTAATTCAGCTAATGTTGCAGTGGTTGCAGCAGCTGGTAATGCTTTTTCTCACGGTATGTCTAACCCGGCGTGTATTACCGGTGTTGTTAGTGTAGCTGCTTCTTATTCAACCAATGATACAATTACTGATTTTAGTAATATATCACAGTACACAACATTCGCTGCTCCTGGTTATCAAATTAATTCTTCTTCATCTGAAGGTGGTTTTAGAACTTCTTCTGGCACATCTATGGCTACTCCACATGTTGCCGGTGCATTTGCTTTGTACGCTTCGTTTAAAGCTAATCTAAGCGTATCTCAGCGAGTGTCTGATCTTCAGACCAACTGTCCTAAAGCTTATGATTCGCCTACCGGAATCAGTGTTTGCAGGTTGGATTTTGCAGGTGTTGCTGGTGGACAGAGCGGGGTTCCGGTAACAACGACTACCACGGTAGTTTCGCCTACGACCACCGTACCCAATTCTCCGACCACCACAGTTCCCGAAAATCCAACAACCAGCACGACCGTGGTGTATCGAACTCAAATTGGCAAGCCCCGTTTGAACAGTGTTACACTTTATAAAAACGGGACGATGACAGTTCTTTACGCCGATGTGTTGTACGGCAAATCGCTTGTCGCTTACTATGTTTTGAGCTGCGATCAGGAATTCCGGACACAGCTTCCAGTCGTGCAGGGCAGGACCAGTCATACTTTTAGTCTTGTCTACACTGAAGAATCAATGAAATCTTGTTTCTTGTACCCAGTCTCTTATGACGGGGCAAACGGGCCGCAATCTTCGCCTGTGTTTGTTTACAAATGATATAAAAAAACACAGGATGTTGTTCGATTGGAGACAAGTGTTTGAAGGACAAGTGTGCAAATAAAATTATATCCAAACAAGAAAGAAAAACAATGCAAGATATTTTAATAAGACGCAATTCGTCTAATATATTTTCAGATATTTTGAAAGAAAATACATACGCCCAAAAAGTAGGTTCTTTTCTCAAAGACACCAATACCAAATCAAACGCCTTGCTTGCTTATTGGGGGGCAGAAACCGTTATCGATACCATATTGTCTGTCGCTCTTTTTGCGTCAGGTTCGTATTTCTTGGCGTTCTTGGCCTTTGCTTTGGCAGCATACAGAAGCTACGCTATATTGGGAATATTGTCAGATATTCGGTACCTGTAAGGAGTAACATATGATGAATTATGAACAACTTGATGTTTTTGTTCCAAACGCGCAAGCTCATGTGGAAAGCTTGTTGGAAACCTTTCAACACACAATCAAAGAGAACGGTACAAACAGTTTTGTCCCAATGTGCATATACCTTGATAGCAAAGGTAGCCTTATGTTGGCCGTTACTTCCAGGCCTTGGTCTGATAAAGACGATATGTACAAGGCTTTTGCCGAGATGCTTTTTGCGTTTAACCCTATTGAATGCCAATGCGTCGTGTTTGTAAACGATGTTTTACTAACAAAATATGACTCGAAGGAACCGCATGCAAAAACAGCGGAAGCTCAAGATGCCATAAATATATCATTTATTTCCAAGGAATCATCGGCTCTCGTTAATGTACCGTATTCCGTAAAAGAAAACAATGATATTAATTGGCATTTTGATCTTGCAGTAATATCCCCCCTCAGCAAGGAAGACCCGACGGAATTATATCAGGGTGATATGGTAGAATTATTTTATATAATGAGCCATATCGACAGTTCGCCTTTTAGTATGGCGCAATTGATTAACTATTATAATTTCAAAGGTTTTAAGTATCAGATATCAGACGATGCGCTTGTTGATAAGATAAAAATAAGAGTAGAAAATAATGACAATATTATTAAATGAAGATGAAAAACAAAATAAATTTATAAAAAAAAATCAAAGTAAGTTATGTAAGAAAATACAAGGAAATAATATTATTTTGACTGAAGCCATATCAGATGAAAATCCCTATGAACAACTTAAAGAAAGTATGAGGGAAGAAGTCTGGAACTGGGATTCTAGTTACGATTATTAACAAGGAGTGATGTGCAGTTAAGGAATTATCAGCAAGAAGCCCTAGACGCTATGCTTAAAGCCGAAAGCGCAGGAATCAGTAGACAACTTGTAGTTCTGCCTACTGGCGCTGGTAAAACTGTTTTATTCGCACATCTTCCTGTTGTAAGAAAAAATTCTTTGCCGATGTTGGTTCTTGCCCATCGTGCAGAACTTTTAAATCAAGCCAAAGCAAAAATAGAGTCAATGAATCCTGATTTGTCTGTAGCTCTTGAGAAAGCACAAAACAAAGCGGGCAGAGTTGATATCGTAATTGCATCGGTGCAAACATTGGGTAGGGGTAATTCTTCTCGCATTGAAGGATTCGAAGATACTTATTTTAAGTCTATAGTCGTGGACGAGGCTCATCACGCCGCGGCAAATTCGTACCAGAAAATATTGAATTATTTTAAACCGGATTATGTTTTGGGCGTTACTGCTACTCCCCAAAGAAGTGATTCGGTAAGACTGATCGATACTTTCGATGAAATTGTATATTACAAATCGATTGAAGATTTGATCAATGAAGGTTGGCTGTGTCCGTTGATTGGATACAGGGTAAAAACGGAAACAGATATATCGGAAGTAGAGGTCGTAAATGGAGACTACAAACAAGAACAATTGGCTGAAGCTATTGATAATCCTGGTCGTAATACCAGCATTGTCAACGCTTTTATTGATTTGGCGGGAACTAAAAAAACCATTGTTTTCGCCGCTAACATCGCTCACGCGCGAAACTTGGCCGCATCCTTTGCGGCACAAACGAGGGCCCAGGTACGAATAGTACTAGGTGAAACCATTGATGAAGAACGAGAACAAATACTTAAAGATTTTAAATCTGGTGCAGTTCAAGTCATTATCAATGTAGGAGTTTTAACCGAGGGTTTTGATGAGCCTAGCATTGAAGCTATTATTCTGGCCAGGCCCACCAGATCAAGCTTGCTTTACACGCAAATCGTCGGACGTGGCACAAGGCTCAACGAAGGCAAACTTAATTGCATGATCATTGATGTCGCCGACGCCACGAAAGGCAAGAAACCCGTGAGCCTTCCAACCCTTTTGGGGCTGCCCGCTGATTTTGATCTGCAGGGTCAGTCTTTCACCGAAGTTGCAAAAGAGTTTGAGAAGCTCAAAGAGTTCTGCCCCGGTATGGCTACCCGCGTATTAAGTCCTGATGATATCATAAATTCATACAAAGAAATCAACTTGTTCATGCCGCCGCCACCAAATCCGGCTGTTATTGAATACTCGAAGTTTGTATGGGCTGAGATCGGCGTGAACAGCTTTCAACTCAATATGAGCAACGTCGATTCCATGCAAATATATTACGATGCTTTGGGCAGGTGGGTTTCTCAGGTCAAGCAGCGTTCGGGGGACAAATATACTTATACCAAGATTGGTTATGCCCAAACGCTGCGTACTGTATTTGCTAGAACGGACGAATGGATCAGGAACAACAGGCCTGCTGCGATAACTCTGATCGATGCGGATGCAATGTGGAGGAAAGATTCACCTACCGAAAAACAAATAAAGATGCTCAAAAGAATCGGCGTGCCTATTACTTCCGAGATTACAAAGGGAATGGCCAGCCAGATTATATCAAAGTATTACGAAAACAACCCCAAGCCCGCTTGGTTGGAGAGAAAGATTTCTGCTCACAGACAATATTAGTTTTATAAAAAAAACAAGCGTTGTAAAATTAAAAAAAGGAGCCGTTATGCCGCCGTTAAAAAAGAGAAGCACAAGCGTAAAAGAAGAAAAGACAACGGAAGAACAGAGAATACAGTATGTAATTAATTCTAATTATTACTGTATGATACCGCACACGAATGCGCAATACGCCACTATAATAAATCCAATCACATCCAAGGATCACCGCTTTAAAACAGACAGTGAAGAGTTTTTGGAAATGCTTTGGCAGCTTGCTCAAAAAGGAATGAAGGAAAAGATCATGAAAGATTTGGTCAAGTTTTCCGAACTGTATGATTCTTCCTGGTCCAAGGTAATAGAACTTGTCACTGGATATTTTTATGGCAAGGAGAACGCCAGCGTCAATTAAGAATTGGTAATTATGATGAATGAGGTGCAGATTATGGATGAAAACCAGACAAAAATTGAGCTTATCAAAGACAGGTTTGTCGAAGGTTGGTTGAAAAATATAGACGTTGACGAAGGTTGGTATCAAATCGTTATTGATTGTGACAGAGAGCTTTCTGAAATAGATCCTAAATATGAAATTTATCAGATCAAACAAAAGTTTGGCGCCCTTCGTTATTACACAAAGATGACACAACCTTTTGATGAAAAGATTTATCTTAAAGCTGCTTCTATAATTAATAAATACGAATCAATTTCAAAAGTTACCTGTGAAGCAACAGGGTTACCAGGCGTTTTAATGAAATCAAACGGTTGGTACAGAACGTTAAATCCAAATTGGTGTGCTGCCTCAGAAACTTTTAAAAATTACAAGATAGTAAATACCGTTGATTTTGAACTTTTGCAAGATAGAGAAGATAGAGATTTTAATTAATTATGACAAAAAAAACAACTCAAATGATAGATGACGCAATAAAATTAATTTCTGGCAGAGAATTACTTTCTGCTTTAGAAATGACAGATATCTTATTGGATATAAGACTTCAAATTTTATTGGACGAAGAACTTGTTAAGTCTGATCAATGAATACTTTATTGAGAAAATGTTCATCTTTGACAAGCAATAGAACTCCTTGTAAACGTATAGCTTTAAGGTTTAGCCCTTATTGCAGAGCTCATGAACAACCGCATAAAAGAAAACAAAATTAATATATTATTAGAGGGCCGTTAGCTCAGCGGTCAGAGCAGGGCACTCATAATGCCTTGGCCGTAGGTTCGATCCCTACACGGCCCACTATTAATATAATATACACATAAGGGAGATTATATGTTTGAATTTAGTATTTTTTGGTTTGCTTTGTATTTTGTACCAAGTATTATTGTTATTATTAGAAAGTCTCACAATATAGGACCAGTTATAGTTGTCAATTTATTTTTAGGTTGGACTTTTATTGGTTGGATAGTTGCTTTAGCTATGGCTGTTTCTCAAAATAAAAAAAAAGATTTTGTTCAAAATAATGTTTCTTGGTCTCCACCTAAAGGAAAAGCCCATGGAAGATAGAAATTGTACTTCCTGTGGTAGATTGATATCTGAACATATCCTTTGTTCTTATGATAAGGTAACTAGGTATTGTCCTGGCGGCCCAGGTCCATCAAAAGAAGAAGAACTTGAAAGTATTAAAAAACTTCTTAGTGCTTTTGAAAAATTAGGAATTTAATAAGGAGTACCATAAAAATGCCATTTGAACATAAATATCATCCGGATTACAAGTATCTAAATCGTTTGGAAAGAAAGCTAGACCACTATAACCACATAATGGAACTCGTTAGAACAATAGTTCCTGTGATAGTATTGGGATTGCAAATCATAATATTGTGGAAGTTGGGTTCATGAGCATAGATATACATCCGCTTATGTCTACTGTAGACATGGGCAAATTATTGAAAAAGTCCGATTCAAAAAACATTCAAGTCAATGATTTGGTCAAGGCCATGGAGCAGTCTGAGCCTTGTTTGTTTCATAATTCTTCGGACAATTTAATGCCTGTTGTTGAAAAATCTTTTAATTTAAAAAAGGAGTGAACATGACAAATTTAAGTCGTGCCGACGTAGAACTTTTGCTTGATTGTATCAACGATTGTATTTTGCGTACCGCTTCCAAGACGAAAGCGGGTTCATTGGATTCGTTGAAAAAAAAGATTCTTAAGTTTAACGAAAGTCAATCCAATGAGCAAGAGCAAAAACCGAAAGCAAGAGTACTCCCCAAATCTGCGTCTTCTTCGAAGGGATCAACCCCACAAATGTAAAGACTGCGGAATCGTGGGCAAGTTCGTGGACAAAAGATACAAGTACAAAGAATACTTGTGCATGGACTGTTTTAAGCAAAGAATTATAGCTTAATGTTTACATGAAAAGAAAAGGGACAACCCAAAATGAAAGCAGGTGAATAAATGTTTGCCGTTATGATTGGTAATGAACCGGGAGATTCTATCAGGATCAAAAGAACCGTGAGTCTTTTACAAGACATAGTTACCATGGCTTCTGTTGATACGGGAAGAATTGCCGGCATATCTCATGACATACCGGATATCATGGATTTGTTATCCTGGTATAAGAATGTTGATAATGTTATCAACACCATGCAGGATGCAGATATCGTAATTTGATTCGTCGCCCAGGTGGCGGAATTGGTAGACGCAAGGGGCTTAAACCCCCTCGGTTAGAAATAACCGTACGGGTTCAATTCCCGTCTTGGGCACGGAAAAATAAAAGGAGACACGATGCTTGAAGGAAACAGGACGGCATAGGTTTATCGTGGACAAAGAAATTTCTTATCAAGAATTTATCGATAAAGTTCACGAAGTCCATTCGAAGATGAATGGCGCCTGGAGATTGGGACAAACTTATTTCAACGTCCTTTCTAATTGTAAATCCGATTTGGCCGAGGCCATAAGATCGACGATACACGACCCTTTTTATAAGAATGAAATTTCTAAAGAACTAGAACAGTTAATAAAATCAAAATGGTGATTGGAGGATAACATACCATGGATATTGCTGTTATCATAGCAGCGTTGATCACTGCTTTTGCATCTATTCTGGTCGCCATTATAGAGCTCAAAGGAGCTTAAATCGTGACGCCAAGATTGGGCTCTTGGTGCGATAGGGCCGCCTGCAAGGGAATGACGCATGTTTTTTATTCCGATTATTCCGAGCGTCTCAGCGCGAGAATAAGACGGGAACGCAGAGCCAAAACGATTTGCGATACATGTCCAGTGATCATGGAATGCAGAGAGTACGCAAGAGCAAATTGCGAGTACGGAGTTTGGGGCGGAGAAACCGAGGAAGATCGATACAAAAAAGGATTCACAATTCCGATTGGTACTCGTCACGATGTAGCTAGAAGAGTAAAATCACAGAAAGAAAAAAAAATAAATGACAATCACGCAATCAAAGCCTAGAATAATACTCCCCATGAAAACCCAGACCTACTACGGAACATCCATTTCCGTAGAAAATCTTGAAAAAGGTCTCAAACTGTTTATTGGTGAGCACAATCGGGTTGAAGAAATGATTGTGGAAGCGGTTAAGTTTGATAAAAATCTTAAATCTTACGAAATTCATACCGACAAAGCGATTCTTCTTGCCCATATAAATACCCGAGTTTCTTACTCGGCAAGTTATCGACAGCAGAATCCTGCGTCAATAGCATAAAAAAAACCGCAATAACCATAAGATAATTTAGGAGATAGATTATGAAATTAACAATTAATGGCATCGAAATTGAGGGCACACCCCAAGAAGTTTGGGAACTATTGGCCAGTCCGGGACTTCTGCCAAAAAGTGTCGAGATGCCCGGTAACAAAGTCGAAAAACTTTTGACGCTTTTGCCGGCGCCGAAAAGCAGGGTCAAGAATTCAGCCAATCCTTCTGTCAAAATCAGAAAAGAAATTCGCAAAGCCCTGGATGATATCCAGATTTCGCAGAGCCGCGACTATCTTGAAGGCGTGGACGAATTTCTTTCGGTTTTGTACCGATACAAGCCAAGCAATACCAGCATGGGTCGTGAGAGTCTTGTCATCAAGCTTCTCAGCACCGGCGAGCCTTATACCGTAAGGCGCTTGACTCGTGAAATTCGAAGCGATATTAAATGCGTCAAGAAAGCAATAACCAGGGCTTTGGCCGCCGACTGTGTAATTCAAGCTACCGACCTGGATTCCAGGACTCCTTTGAAAGGCGTCGGCTTGGTGGATCAACTCAACTTGAATTCGAAAGTAAAGATGCTTGCGATAGGCACTCTCGAAGGCGCCCGCGAGGCTCGTGAAAAGCACGAAATAAAGTATGTAAAAATCAAGAAGCCTTCCAAAGCAAGGGTTTTGAACACGGGGTCTGCTCCGATAACCAAGATTGTTCACTCAGAAAATCGCAAGACCACCGAGTAAAAACAAGATCCCAGCCGAACGGGATGCGTCCGCAGACAGACAGGAGATTACAATGGGAATGGATGTCTATGGGCGCAATCCCAAAAGCCCAGAAGGTGAGTACTTTCGCAACAATGTATGGTGGTGGCATCCACTATGGACTTATTGCGAGGTGCAATATCCTGTTGTCACCGCAAAGTGCAAAGATGGTCACTCGAATTCCGGTGACGGTCTAAACGCCAGTGACGCCAAAAAGTTGGCGAGACTTATCAAAAAAGATCTCGACAACGGAAATGCCCTTAAATATGCCGAAGAGTACAAGGAATGGCAAGCAAGTCTCTCCAAGGAGACTTGCGGTATTTGCGATGGCTTAAAGATTATAAAATATAAATCAATTGAAGACGGAATTGAACTGGAAAAAGAGCGCTCTTGTTCTAATTGCGATGAAAATGGCCTGGCTAATCCTTGGGCTTTGAACTATCCTTTTAGTGTGGATAATTTAAAAGAATGGCAGAACTTTTTAGACAATTGTGGTGGATTTAACATACATTAGTTTTAAGTTTTTAAAGTGCGGAATCAGGAAGGGGCACGCAGGTGAATTATCCAAACGTTGATGATTTGTTTGATCAAGAATTGGAAAATAATAATGATATTATAGCCATAGCTGATTCCTTGAAAGATGCTTTTACAGTTGTTTTAAAACACGGATTGGATATCAGTAATCTTTTTTCAACCGTGTTGGGTTTCATGCAAAGAAAAGAATACGATAATGCAGCAAAGACTCTTAGTGATGTTGTATACTCTATTGAGAAATTAGCTAACGAATTGGAAGATATTTCTCTTTCGGTTAAACAGGGAGTTCTCAAGATATATGAACAAGAGAGTAAAGGGCATTAGGAACTTCGCTGATTTTAATTATTCTTCTTATTCAGAGACCAAATGGAGGTTAAAAGCTTCCTGTAGGAACGTCGATACTTCTGTTTTTTTTGGTTCGCCAAAATCAGAAAATGTAGCCAAAGCCAAAGCAATATGTTCTGCTTGTCCTGTCAGTCATAATTGTCTACAAAGCGCTCTGCAGTTTCAATATTACGGGGTGTGGGGAAACACCACGGAAGATGAACGTGATTATATCACCAAAGAAATATACAAAAATGACGTGTCAAATGTTACGCTTAGTTATTGTAAACTTATAGTTAAAATGTTTTAATATTTTTGGAGGTAATAGATGTTTAATATAAATATTGCCGGAAATGACGACGATATTTTTGACGATGAAAAGCCTCTCGACAACAGAGATCAGAAAGATTCTTCGCCGTATGATTTGGGCGATGTTTCTAAAAAAGACTTTAATGCAGCGATGTCGTCTATTTTGGATGTTCTAAGCGAGATTATGCAGAAAAAAGATGCAGACCCGCAAGAAGCCCGGAATCTAATCAGGCACCTTAAGGAAGTCCACGGTATCAAGCTCAACAATTTTATGGCCATGTTCCGGATAAAACTGGCCGTAACCATAATTGAAGGTTCTGGTTCTTTTATAAGTGATTTTCAAGTGCAGAAAATTTCTCGTGCGGTTGTTCATGTTTTGGATAATTTGTGCGATAATAATTTTACCCTTGTCAGCAGGTTCTTTGACATTGAGCTCGAGAACGCAAAACGCATAGTTGTATCTCGTTTTTTGACCGATGTGTTCTTACAGGATATGAGCGAAAACGCGGCTGTGTTTCAAGATCTGTTTGAAAACAACATGGATTTACGGTATGTAAAAACGTACTATGAATCTCTTTATGATATCAATATGTTTACGATATGGCAGAACAACGGTGTTTACGCAGCTCTTGGTAAACGGTTGGACATGGAGTGTAACCAAAAAGTTCTCCACGCTGAAGAAGTGATGATCGGTGAACTAACATCAAGAAAATATATTAATGATAAATTTTCCAAGCTTATCGAGTCAGATTTGAAAACGGAAATTGCCGATACTGTCGGTGAATACACGAGAAAGTACTTGGAATATGTTAAAAACCAAGGCGATTGAGAGTTTTGTTTTATTGTCCAGCTTAGTGGCCGTTGCTGCATTGAATTACACCATACTGCACAATCCGTTTGTTTTTGTGTTGACGTTTATGTTATTGGTCCATGAACTTGGACATTATTTTGCGGCAAAGAGAAACAATGTTCCGAGTAGGCTGCCGTTTTTCATACCTTTGCCGTTTTTTTCTATTGGCGTTACGATGACCGGAAACGCAGACGAGAAGGCCAGAAAGTATATTAGTATTTCAGGTCCTTTCACCGCATCGTTGGCTCTTTTAATGTTGTTGTTCTTTAATGTCTATTACAGGGTGTTTTCCTTTTATGCTTTGTTGACCGCATTTCTGGGTGAAATTTTTATTAATTATATCGGTTTTGATGGCCAGAAGTATCGTGGTCAGATATTAAATAAAAAAATACACGCGAACCAACATATTGAGCCTATGAGCTCAAAGGAGAAATTATGGAAAGAAATACTGAGAAATCCATATCCAAAGATGAACTTAGTGCAATTATAAAAAGTAAATTGGATAATGTTTATTTTGACGTACAAGGTATTAATATTTCTAAGATTACAGAACACCATATAGCGAAGTTGATTACCAAGGTGGCTGTTGGTGCGGTCACCATATGGTGGTCGTTAATAGAGTTAAGAAGTATATACAACGAAAGAAAGTTCTCGAAAGGATAACAATGTCAGCAAACCAGTATCCAGAGCAAGTCCCAAAGAGTCAAGTCAAGATGGAACAATTTTTGTTCAATGTAGAAGCTAGTGGCACAATGAAATCCGAATTGCAATCTCAATTGTCCACTTTGCAGGATAGAATACAAAATATTGTAAACACAGTCACTCTTAACGACATGCCTATTCTTGGGTTTGTACTTCAAAATTCTCACGATAAAAAAGAATTGAAGAAGTTTGCCAAAGCGGTAGACAGAGTGGCCGACCTTGTCGACGCCGCCGATAATATTGAAAACAGAATTAATATTATCAATATAGCCGAAAAAGATCCCAACTGGTTTGCGGTCACATTTGGCGATTACACCAAAGAGATTGACGAAGATATTGAAAATATATTTAAATAAATAATAATTTTAAGGTGCGTTTATGACTAGTTTATCAAAAAATGTAAAGTTTTCAATAGAACAAAATGCCGAGGCGGGGTCTTTTGTAGTTCGTTCCAAGACCGAATCTTTTAATTTGGAGCACATAGTCGACAAAGATATCGTATCTTTTTACGGCGAGCTTTCCAAATATGGCATAGTAGATACTGGAATTCTTCCTTTATCCGGAAGCGGTTTGTTGGCAATTCGTTCTGCCGGAAACCACACACAAATCACTTTTCAGCATGCGCCGCAGATCAATTATATCAACTGGGGTGCACGCGAAGGGGACAAAAACGCTTCCACATATTTGGTGGCCCAGCCGTATCGCATATGGATAGGCGACACAATAGATGGAAATTTGTACGGTGCAAGGATGTTTTACAGCCCAAATTCCATAACTTCCGCAAATCAGCCCTTGTACCATGTGAATCTGCCGAACACAAATTGCATAGGTTATCGTGGGAATGGTGTAGGTTGGCAGTGTTTGTATCATAGGGATGATTGGTCAAAGCTGCCTTTCAATGAAAAGGTCGTGAGATTCGCCGAGAGATGTTCCGGTGTAGAAACATTCAACGACGCAAATATGTCCGAGACGGACGGGCCCAGATTTTACGTCAGTCAATATTCGAAGACACATCCAAATAATTATTCGGACTTTTCCTATTTGTGGAATCCCACCCACTGGCAGGAAAAGACCAGCCGAGAAGGTGTTGAATGGACTTTAGACCAAAGCATTTGGATTCCAGTTATGGTGGGCGGGTTGGACGATCAAAGTAAACACCAAGAAGACGGCACAGCTCTCACTTTGGGCATGGCTTTAACCGGTAATTACGCCGCATACTATAACGATCCCTATATACCAAAGCCGATCAATGCTTTGACTCGCTCTGATTTGTCTGCCAATATGACTGCTGAAACGGTTACTTCGTGGATTATGCGTAGCCACAATTCTTCCAAAATTTCTTATGTTCCCATGAACTCGATAGACAGTTCCGTTAAACATCGTGAGAACGTAGCCAATAAGAAAGTGCATATTCCGGTCAACCATGATATCGACGATCACGACGAAGAAAACATCGTGAATTTTACTTGTCCGATTACGGGAGAGCAGTGTTCCGGACATGAAGACGATGTCTTAAGTGATTCTTTGGACAATGTCTATTGTGTCAGCTGTTATGAAGATAATGTCGTATATTGCGAGAACACCGATATGTCGTATCCTGCGGATCATCCGAATGTTTATTATCATCAAGCGTCGGGAAATTATTATGATATTGGCGGAAGCATCCATGCAGAGTGTCCGAATTGCATGCACTTGCACATAGTTTCGGAAGACGATGATTTAAACAAATATGTTTATTCTGACGACGAAGGCGTAGAGACATTTTGCATAATGTGTGCTTCCGAATATTTGCCGTCGAATCACCCGGGTTACAAATCCAGTTGTTACGTGTGTTCGACTATTCTTCCCGTTATGCCAGGTACGGAAAAAGTCGTCGAGAAGTTCAGCCATATTGTACATTTTATCAAAAATGTTTATTTGGACGCCAATGACGATATTGTCCAAGATAGCAGCTATTTGTGCCCCAGCTGCAATAGCAATAAGGGCAATCAATGTCCCACGGGGCATTATACCGTCATGCCTGTTCCACAGCTTCCCGTACCAATTTTACATACGGTGCCCGGTTCTTATTTTGGCGAGGGTTGCGAATCCAGAACCGTCGAGATAAGCCATATGTGTGGGTCTTGCGCAAACCCGGAAATTTGGAACGATGGGATTACCGCTAAACAGATCGGAAATTTGAGTACTTTGTTCAATGTCGTCAGCAGAGCCGAAGACAGATTTAACTATGCGTTCGCATCAAATATCGTGTGCGAGTCGCCTTATGTCTTCGAGCACAAATCTCCCGAAGACGCAATTGATGCAAGTACATTAGAAGAAACGGTAAATAAAATTATAGAAGAAACAGATAATAGCCCTTTTTAATATTCATAGGAGATATATCATGACACAAGTAGAACATGTTCAGCAGGTAGATATCAACGATCTTACATATTTTTGGCTGCCTAACGGAGCGCCTTGTTTCGTCGCCGATCGAGAAGACATTTGTGAGCAAGTAGAAGGTCTTGGTTTTCAAATATATTATTTGATTGCCAATCAGGAAAAGCAAAAGTCTACGAGCAACAAACAGACCACGACCAATCCTGGCGGCAGTGTTACGACTTATACATATGAGCAAAAAGAGTACACCGCCAACATTATGAAAGTGGTCAAAAATATTGTCGGTCGTGCTATTTCCGTTTGTGAAGAAGACCTTGGCAAGGAATTCACTAATTTTAAAGAAGAAGCCACATACTCCCTTCCACCGATTCCCCGTATTATGGTAGACAAGCTCGACGAGTTTTTCAGGCTTGTCGACGCACAGCACGGGACGGAATCGATCGTGATGCTTACTTTCGACCCCACCAAAGAGAATTCCGATGGTTGGGGAATTCTGGTTCCTGATCAAACGAACACTTCTGCCCATTGCAAATACGATCCAGATTCTGTGGCTGTTTTGAAAGAAGACCATGTTTTGATCGTCGGTTCGGTCCATTCCCATCCAGGGATGTCCGCTTATGCGTCGGGTACCGACCATCAAGACCAGGCAGATTTTGACGGATTGCATATAACCTTTGGCTGGCAGAGCACGGTCAGCAATGGTTTGACCCAGTACCATGCGGAACTTCAAATGGGCGGCACTGCTTTTATTTTGAACATCGACGATGTTTTCGAGTCTTATAAAATAAGCAAAGAACCCGATCCCGAGGTTGTTGAGTGGACCGAAAAAGTAAAAAAAGTAGCGGCCCCAGCGTCGGGGGCTTACGGAATAACGACGTCATCAATTCCAAACGGTGGGACGAATCAACCCGCTTTTACGGGGGTTGGTACTTTTAATGAATATGGTTACAATAGTTCAAATCGATTTGTCCAGACAAGAAGGCAGATTATACCACAGATAGTGAAAGACAGCATACCGTATAACGCCGTCCTTGTTGCGGAAATCGACACGCGGGAAACCAGCAGAATGCTCTGCCCCGCTTGTGGTACATCGTTGTTCAGAAACGAGATCTACATCGGGAGTTCGTGTCCAAGCTGCGACATCCCGACAGTCTCTTCGAATAGCCATGTAAACAGCATTATAAATTCCGTTAACGGATATTTGTTCAAGCGCCACAAGGAAGTTAATGTACCATACTACTTGTGGTCTCGTGGCCACAACAACGGACAGGACCATGCGGTTATGCTGATCAAAGATCAGTATGAGGATCATGCGGCTTTTCACGGTGACAAAAGTTTAAAAGAAATTATTTATGATACCGATGACGCTGTTCTTCAACACGATCTGAGAAAAGATTTTGAAAGTAATCTTCATTTTGACAGCGAGTGTTTTTCCGATCCTGAAGACGAACTAGAGTACTGGGGAACACACACATGGTGCTGCCAGAAAGATATATTTAGTGATCATCCGATTACTTGCGAATGCACGGAAATAATCACGGATGATACAGCCATGGAGTTTGACCAGTTTTGTTTCGACGAAAACCTGGAAGTTTACGGAAAAGAAGCGAATTGCGAATCCTGTTTCTTTATGTACACGGGTGGATGTGACGGATATCGTCAAAGCGTGGTGGATTACAAGCGGACTTCGCACAAACCCAAAGATGTGATTATCGATCATATTGAGCAGAATTTGAATCTTATGGGTTGTGAAAAATGGAATGGGCACAAAGAGGAGATACCACAAGTAGAAACGATAGAGATGGAGGTGCCCTATGACAATGTCTACTAACGATCCCATAAGGGTTATTTTAGTCGGAGCCGGCGGTATTGGAACATGGCTTGCGGAAGGCGTGGCACGGCTTTTGGAATGGAAGTTCCCAGGTTCGGCTCTTATAATAGTCGATGGTGACAATTATGAGCAAAAGAATATGGAGCGCCAGAATTTCACCAAAATGGGCAATAAAGCTTCCGTCAAAGCTTTGGAGCTTACCGAGAAATTTGAAAAGACATCATTCATACCTGTTCCAAAGTGGGTTGTCGGAGACGACTTCAAGGGCGTATCCGACGAAGAGTCGTCAAAGATCAAGGCTTCCGATCTTTTGAACGAAGGTGATGTTGTTCTGGCGGTCGTAGACAATTTTGCCGCGAGAAAAATATTGTTCGATGCCGCCGCACAATTGAACGATGTTGATGTCTTTACAGGGGGTAATGACGACGCTTTGTACGGTTCCATATACCATTATCAAAAGCGTGGTGGCAAAGACATAACCGAACATCCGGTGACTTTTCACCCGGAATATGAAAATCCTCCGGATAAAAATCCCGGAGAATTGTCTTGTCAAGAACGCGCGGAGATAGACGGCGGAACCCAACTTCTTGCCACCAACATGGCTGTTGCTGCTTTTATTCTTGGTCGCATAAATCACGTAATAGTTAACAATCAAAAACCCGAAGCAACCGAAATATATTTTGATTTGGGCATAGGCAAAGCCGAGCCTTATGACAGAAGGACGGCGGAAGTCTACGCTTCAGTGTAATACAATATAACTACGGAGGTAATACATTATGAGTATGAATGAAGAAACCAGCTTTGGAGCCGCTCAGGCGGCGTCTGGAGTCGCGAATGTTAGGTTTGGTGTTTATAGCCAACCTTCAAATGTCGGCGGAAAAACCGTCAAGGAAGCTCGTGAGCAGTTTAGCAAACTTTGGGGTATACCAAACGATGCTATCGCGTATAAGGGCAAAGACAAGCTGAATGAGAATTATGTTATTCAGCCCGGTGACAACGTAGAGTTCCACCGTCGCGCTGGCGAAAAAGGTTAATTAAGAATTTGTGGGGGAGGACGCACATCGTGAGTTCTCCCCCACAATGTATTGTAAAATAGTCTACTAAACAACGGGGCACGCTAATGATTTTTCCGCAGATGCAATTGGGGTTTCCGGCAATATGGTTCAAGACGCCGGATGTGTATCAGGCTCAAGAGCTTATTGTAAATTACGACAAGCGTTGTTATTATACCATAAATAATCAGCAAGGATTTTCTAAATTTGTAAATGGTGAGTGGAAATCGGTTCTGATACAAATGCCAAATATGGACGGTTCAGAAGGTTTAACCGATCAGATTGTTTATGATTTTTCAGTTGCTTGGCCTTATCTAAAAAATTTGCCGAAAGAAGAGCAAAGTAAAATAACATTCATACATACCGTAATATCCAAGCCGGAACATATTATGATGATGTTTGCTGGCATCTTGGGAAATTCCCACGAGAAATACAGGTCTGCTTTTTGGAAAGATGATCTGAGTTCTCTGCCGATTCAGTTCGTGTTTATTTCAAGTTTTGATGTTCCTGAAGACTACAAGAATTTGTTTTATAATTATCTCGGCGATTATCCTGGTCCCGATGAATTGCTGGCTATTCTTCAGCACATTGACAAGTCGACTTCTGGTACCGTTTCAATTGCATCTAAAGAAGAAAAAATTATTAAAGCTGGCATCGGTTTAAACGAGGGTTCTTTTATAAATTTATGTCTGACTTCGATCATTGAGAAAGGGACTGTTGATCCAGAATATATCTATAATCAAAAGATGAAGGAAGTGAAAGAAAAAGGTATTCTGGAGATTGTTCGACCTAAAATAACATTTGATCAAATCGGCGGTTTGGACAATGTGAAAAATCTAATATCCAAGAACTCTATTCTCTGGCATAACCCAGAAAAGGCAAAAGACTTTGGTATTAGCCCCATTTCTAGAATATTGATGGTAGGCATACCTGGCACTGGTAAGTCGGCTATCTGCGAGGCCACGGCCAACGCCTTGGGTCTTGACCTTGCAAGAACGGGTATCAGCCAGGTGATGAATTCTTTCGTCGGACAGTCGGAGTCTAATATGCGCGCGGTGTTTCAGCAAATTAAAGTTATGGCGCCACTATGTGTTTGGATTGACGAGTTTGGTCGTGATTTGTCGGGTGGTGCAAGCTCTTCGCATGTCGATGCTGGCACAACCGATCGTGTTCATGGGGAGTTTCTTACCGGTCTGCAAGAGCTTCCGTCAAATGTATTTTTGATGTGCGCAGCCAATCAAATTGACAGTTTGCGGCCAGAGATGCTTCGTGCGGAGCGCTTTGATAAGATTATTTTCGTTGGGCTTCCTTCTCTTAGGGAACGCGCGGCGATAGCCGAAATTTATCTTAGCGATGTCAGATCTTCCCAACACATGTTTAATTACGAGGAAATAGCAGAAGCAACCGCATATTATACTGGTGCAGAAATTAAATCGCTAATTAAGGAAGTTAAATTTAATATTGCGCTTAATCACAACAGGTCTGTTACTACGCGTGATATAATAGAACATATTCCCAGAATGCGTAATGTTTTGTGGAATAAAAACAGGCAGATGGTTAAAGATTTGTATTCTACCGCGATTGAACAATGGGATTGGGCGTCTGAAGACCAGTTCAAAGACGCCAGTAAGGTAATAAATGGTTCTTTAGGGCAATCTCGTTCGAACGAATTAGACGCAAAGTCCAGCTTTAGCTGGCGTTAACAACAAGGAGAAATTATTATGACAGTAATTGAAGAATTTCAAAATTCCAATGAATACGAGCACCATGAAGAAGCTGTAAGCGAAAGAGTCTATGAAAAAGATTTGTATAAAAAGTGGTTTCGTTCCAAGAGCCAAAGTGGTTTCATATCTATTCGCCCCTGGTTTGCAGGCATGAAGTTTAAAATAGATATCGGCAAGACCAGCCCGGATGGCAAGTTGATATCCAGCACCAACGCTTTTGTTGACGCCGTGGATTTTGCTGCTTGGCTCAGAGCCGTCGTAAACGGATCTGCAGTCAAGGATTTTCCGGTCAACGAAAAAACTGGTGCAGTAACCAATGAAAGCTTTGTTTCCTATGGTGGAACGGAAATAAACAGCAAACCAATCAGCAGGATTCTTAAAGTCCATTATTGGCAGAATGGTGATACTTTTGACCCTACCGCATTTGTTTTTAAAACGGGGCATTTTGAAGCTAGAAAATCCGACACGGGGGCTTTCCTGCCCAACATGAAATCGCCGATATCGGTTGACAGTATTAAAGTAACCAGACAAGAAATCCATTCAATATCTTATTTGGTTGATTTATGTCTTGCATCCCATGTGGCAAATAAGGTAAACTGGTATGAAACATGAGCCAAGAAAATTTTTATGTGCCGGAAACTGAAATAGAGCTTCTTCGCAAAAGTTTTAATGATGTTGTCGTTGCTTTGGCTGCCCAATTCGACACGAAATTAAATCAGCTTGATAAAACCATGGAGGCTTACGAAAAACAGCTTGCGGTTTTAGCAACTGGTTTTGCCGAACAGGCGGTTTTTATAGAAGCGTTGATCGCACAGATACAGTTTTCCACCGTGGATGAAAGAAAATCTTTTCATGAAAGCGTTTCTGAAGCAAGAAAAAAGATGTTTGATATTATGAAAGAAGGGGTCAATGGAACTGTTGCCGACGATAATCCAAGACTTGCAGCAGCCATTGAAGACGTGGTTAACACCAAGTCTGCTGACACCACCGCACAATAATTCTTCGGTTTTATTCGTGGATCCATTGTCCTTGGATCTGGTGAATACCCCGTATGTTTTGTCCAAGATATATCCGCTCGCCAAAAAAGTGTATCCAGAGATAATGTCTTTGCATGTTTTGTCTTATTCGTTGAGTTTTTTCATGAAAAACAATACAATTGAATTTTATTCAGTGGAGGTGTAATTATGATATCCAGGATAGATAGCGTTGATTCTGCAAACGACAATATCATCGGTCGTATCGCAAATGATGATAAAAACTTTTATTCTTTAAACAAATATACCCATCATGCCGTCACGCACGATCATATTCCTTTCTTGCGCGACGCAAAAGATTTGGAATACGACGAGTTTGTCAATCGGTATGTAGATGCTTTTGGCCCCGTGCCAAATGCCGGGTTGAATTTCGGTGGTTTTAATATTCAAGAAGGCGACGCGGAAAATTACGTGCTGTATCCGTTTTCTAGGACAAATCTTTATAAGAATATTTTTTCTGACTTATTGCCTTCTTTGTTTTTTTCTTATTTCAATTTGATGAAGAACCAAGGCAGGCTGCATCAGATCGGTACCGGTGTCGGTAAAGCTATTGTTGTATCGGTGACGCCGTTTATGAAAAAAGATTTGAGCGATTTAAAACTAATCAGCTATCAAGACACCGTTGAGTTGATGGTTGCCGTTAGTGACCAGATTGCTAGACAAAACACCGACATCGAGTATTTGCTGGAAAAAGTAGAGGAAATAACAAAGGAAAAAGAAGCGCTTATTTTTGAAATACGGCGCCTTAATCAGACCGTAATAAATACTTCTATAACCACATGGAGATAACATGGATCAGTTACAGCTCGATTTTAATACCACGGGGTTAGACAGCAAGTGGTTAGGATATGTAAATAACTATGTTTTTGACTCAATCAGTTCCTTCAAACCGGTGCACGTGCACGACAAAAATTCGAGCAAGGATACTTCCGCGATCCAATGCATCCAGAATTGGTCTGAAGAGTCGCTGATTGTCAGGGTGATCATAATACCCGATGATACATTTGTCACCCCTGGTTTTTTGTATTTGGACACCGTGTTCAAGGATCCACAACCAGGAAATAGTTTTGTTAATCCAATTAACGAAGCAAGAAGTCGTTACGCACATGGCAAGACTTTGGACATTGTCTGTTACATGAATTTTCCACTAGATACAAGAGTCATAAGTTTGCACAGAAATTTTAAAACTATTATCAAAAGCTATTATGTACAATGCGATAATTTGACTGGAAGTAATCTTTCAAAGATTCCTTCGGCTACCGACAAAATGCCAGATTGGATTACCTACGATCCGTCCGTCAATATGTACGTAGTAAGATCTGAATTTGTTCTAGAAATGCAACGGGACTACGGAAATATGCCTACCTGTTTTTATAGGAGCGGGTTCAACAGCAAAGAGAGTTCCATACTTTATAAGTATGCCAACAAAGCTTCTACAGGTGTTTGTTCAAACGAGTACTTGGAAGAAATAGCGACAAAAGACGGTAAAGTTTGTCAGTGTCCGTATTTTCAGCCAGAAGCAATAAAAGGTTGTTCTTTTTATAAGGAAGACAAAATGACACCTTTTCAAACGAAATTATACAGCATGGGTGACGAAAACCATCTTGCCGCCGTGATTGATTGCTATATTATCAGGGGAATATTGAACGAATGCTATTCAATTATTTTTGAGAAAACTGATATTTCGAGCGGCAAGAAGACGATTTTAAAAAAGTTTTCTTATGAAAATGTTCCCAATGAAACATTTGTACAACCTGACGCACTCATAACCGAAGCTTTGCTGCAGAATAATTTGATTCTTTCTGATTATACCTCTAGCTACAAAGCTGTTTTATTAAACCATGTCCAGTCGTTTGTGGAGTTAAAGAAAAAACCCGAGACAAAGGGCGCGTCTTCTTATATTTCTACTTTGGTTTCTTGAACGGAGATTTTTCGTATGACTATATCTATCCAGCATTTCGTAGACAACGGGTATGATAATACCGTTGTCCACCTGAACGGCCATAGCAGTAGGCGTAATACTAACGAGGTGTTAGTCAAGGACGGTCAAATAAATTCAGTTTTTCTCAGAATAGAGGGCGTTGTTTCTGTTATAAATTCCAGCAGTTTCTACAAATTTTTTTATCATGGCTCGTTGTCCGATAGCACAAGTGCTCTAGAGGATCAATTTAAAACTAGTCCGTTGCCAATTTGTGTTAGATACAAATCCGACAACTGCATCGTGATCGAGCGTCCGCCTTTTAGGATTAGTCCCGTCATACGATACAGCAGAAGATCTTACAGAGATTCGTCCAAATATGTTCACGAACCAGAGATATGGATACCATGGACCGTTTTGGTTTTGACCAACGAAAGAGGGTTCAATAACCATGAATCTGGCATGAGAGCGCCAGTTGTTCCGTATTTATTTTTTAGAGATGGACCCTTGTCGTCTTTTGATGACGCTTTGGTTCAGCCGTACACGCCAAATATTTTTAATGATTGTCGGATTTGTATGGGTGACAGCGAAAACAGACTGATCCAAGCCCTTGACAGAGGCGATTTTAATATTTCAGATATAAATTCGTTGTACACTTTTATTGTAAATGAATATTTTATGGGTGGTTGGAACATGGATTTGGGCCACCTTATGTGGCATGAATATTCTGAAGTGTTTTCAAAAATAGGCAGCGCACAAAATCGCCCTGCTTTGTTGAAATTGGCCGAATCACACAAAAACCGTTATTTGACTAGATGCTTAAAAAAATATCCAGAGCTAATAAATCCGTTTACGCATTTAGACGAAAGATCGGTAAGGTTTTATTTGAACTACATGTCATGTTTAAATTTGAACGAAACTTTGATTCATGTCAAGACTTTAATTGAAAAGAGCAACAGCGTTTACAATTTTTATACCAATTCCAAAAAAACGATTCAGTTAGGGCATGTTTTGTCGCGGTTTGATCCTAGTTCTTTTATTTATCAAAAAAATTATCAACCTAAAGATGTTTCCAAAAATTCTTTACATCAAAACGAAGACAATTATTTGGCTAGATACTGTGCGACAAATGTAGGCAATAAGACTGGTTTAAATACCTGGTTTTTGATGATCGAGGTTGATCTGAAAGATTTCTTTAGTTATGTGTCCGAAAAAGTTTTGAATCAATTTGAAGATTACAAAGATGTTTATTTCAGGGAATTTAGAACGAATAAAACTATTTTGACAAGAGATAAATTTTACAAAGATTCTATAGCTACGACTTTGGCTTCTGAAAAAATGCATTACCTTGTTTCGGATATGCTCCGCAAGTACTTTAGCAGATTGAAAAAGAAATATGATCTTAATCCCTTGTACAATGAGATACGTTCAATCATGGACAATTGGGGAAAGTTTTATCAAACCGAAGAAGGATTAGCCACTTCCAAAAATTATGCGGTTATAAAATTATCTGAACTTGATATAATCAAAAAAAAGGATTGTTCCTATGATAAACAACCAGTTTAGTTATAACAAAATTGTTTTTCACGAAACAAGCGCTTATGGGGAAGAACAACTTGCGGATAAAAATGTGATTGAACATTACAAAGGAAGCGTATCTGGGATTGAATATGAGAAACAATCAATATACAACGAATCTGCAGAAAATGATTGGTCGTTTTTGAGCAGAATGAAGAAGTTTTTTCGTGTTAACACTTTCAGTGGTTTATTGTTTCCTGCGGTACGTTACAGCATTCCGGGTTTGCTTGTTTTTGAACGCCCGCCAACCAACAAGATGATTCAATACGTTGATTTGCCTGTTGATCTAATTAAAGATGAGATCGACAATAATACCCATACTTTTAATCTGCCATTGCCGTGGCAGTTATATGTTGCCGAGTACAACGTGGATTCAATGCTTTTGACAAAAGTCCATATGTATTTCATGAATGAGTCTTTGAAAAACAAGGATCAAATTATGTATTTGCCCCCCTTGCCCAATTTTTATGCCAATGCATCGTTGTGCAGACCATATTTAGCTTCCATGGAAGACATAGAGAGGTACGAAAAAAGTCTTTCTGGGATTATGGCTTCCGCCTATGATTGGATCTGGAACAGTGGGTTTAATCATGATTTGGTGGAAGGACCTTTGAGCGTTTATCAGGGTAAAAATACTTCTTTTAATGACCCAAAACACACTCGAAGACCAGTTAACTATGGTTGGCAGCGTTATGTTCATCCTTTAGATGTACTTGATATTTACAAAATTTGGGAAAAGTACAGTTTGGATAATGTGCTTGAAATTGTTTGGCCGAATGTGAGCGTAACGCCTTTATGGGATGCGGAGACTGAATGGTTTTACGAAAACAATCCTGATTACCCCTATGATTTTGCAGGTGCAGAATACGAAGAGTATGAGACCCTAGAAGAATATTCGGAAAACTATCCTGTCCGGCTGCACGAATTATCCAAAACATTTGAAATAATTATTGCAAGTATTATTAGATCAAACGGTTCTCTTTTTGGATCAGGTAGAAAATTGAATTATAATAACCGTTTTACGGTTTACAGCAATATTGTTGCTAAACTCAATAGGAGTTTATTTTAAATTTTAACTTGCTTTATTACTTTTTTTGTAGTACTATAGACCTGTATAAAGTTTTAAAAAGGTATTAAAATGAAAAAAAATGTTGTTGAACCTATTTTTAATAGGTCTGATGTTGCAATTATTTTAAATGTTTCATCTTTGACCATTGCCAACAGAGAAAAAAGTAAAAAGTACCCCAAAGCAAAAAGAGATATGAACAATTACAGAGTCTATACGTTAAACGATATTTTTAATTTACAATTGATAACGTATAATCATGTTGATCCCAAGCCTGTTATATCAATTCTTTATGACAAGGGATATAGGGATACAAAAATTTTAGGCGAGATGATTGATATTGCGCTTTCAAGAAGGAACAGTAATAATGTCTGATCAAGATAATTCATATCCCAAAGATCCATCATTGATTGAGCCTGTTTCCGAAAAGGTTACTACCGACGTTATTCAAGATATTAAATCTGGCATATTCGGACTTTTTATGAACATGTATAATAACATGGCGGTCCGAGTAGGATCAGTAGAGTCTATGAAATACTGCATATTATATTTGCAGGAAATAATAGATCATTGCGAGAAAGCACTTCTTGACAATGAGATAGACAATAAGAAAAAATAACCGACTATTGGAGAAAAATATGATAGACCCAAAGAATGTAATCACCATAACAGGCGGAGTTGTCTCCGACCCGGAATTGGTTGTTGAAAAAATTGCCAAGTTTAGAGTGGCGGTAGATTATGCCGGCTCTGAAAAAGGCAGCCAAAACAACTCCGGATATTTTGATGTAGTTTACTACCTCAAAGATGGTAACGAATTTACGAGTAAGAATGCGAACTTCATTCATACTCAAATAACTTCGAAAAAGCTTCAAAAGGGTTCGGCAATACAGATTGTCGGGCGCCTTGTTCAAGAACGCTGGAAGCAGGACGATCAAAATCGCAGTAAGGTCGTTATTGTTGCGGAGTCTATATCTTATGTAGGTGGCCAAAAGTCGAGTGCTAAAACCTCTTCTGAAGGTAACAACGCATCAGAAGCAAACTCGGTCCCAGACCAATTTTAATCTGATATAATCTGGTAAGTATGATTTACCAGGATGAATTTAACGAAGAAGATCTGCAGAAAATTATTCAAGAAGCCTTGAGTTCCGAAGAGAAAGCGCAACTGTTCCGAAAAGACACTTTTGCGCCTTATCTCGGGTTTATGGAAACAGAGTTAATTGAAAATTTTCACAGTAAAATGTCTGGATCACTGCCGGATTCTTTTTTGTCTGAAGTTTATAAAGAGCTACGAACCGACATGCTTTCTAGAAAAAAAACTATGTCGGTTTTAGATTTGCATACTGCGACCAAAAACTGCAGGAAATGTAATTTGGGTAACGTAGCCCCCGAACTTCCAAAATGGAACGTGGCTAATCCAGATGCATTGTTTTTAGTTGAATCTCCGAGCATTTCTCCTGACGCAATCGAACTATTTCTTAAGTCACTCAAGTCCTCTGGATTTAATTCCAGCAGGGTTTGTTTAACTTATGTTAACAGGTGCCCGGCCAGAAAAAAGTTCGATCAAAGTGAAATTGCAAATTGCTTGCCATATTTGCACTCGGAGATTCAACTATTAAATCCCAAGCTTATAGTTACCTTAGGGTTACTTCCTTTAGTTTCATTAATAGGATCGGAAGTAAAAATTAAAGACTATAGGGGTAACATATTTTGGCTGGGTTATTGGCCCATACTGCCGACATATTCACCAATTTATGCATTGAAGTCTGGGGGTTCTCAGATTGATCAATTTATGAATGATATTCAAACCGCACATACCTTTGTAAATAAGGAAGAGAGAGTACCGTGACAAAAGATATTTGGAGTATAAAAAAGTTTGAAGATTTAAGCGTAGAAGAAATGCAGTTGTTTAACGCTTTGGTCTTGAAAGATATTAAAGGGGAGTCTACCGACGACGAACTGCAGGTTCTCACCGAAAATGCGCACTTGTGGATGTTTCAATTAAGAATCGTAAGAAAAGATGTTGAGTTTCAATTGGCTTCTCAAAAATCCAAAGACAGGATAAAGGCTATTGAAATGGGTGACGCCGACGACAAGGATGAATTTAACGAATATGTAATCCGTCAAAACAAGTGGCGCATGGGCGCCGTTAGATTTTTGACGGCGATAGAACACAGGATGCTTTATGTCAAGATGATAATAAGCAGTTTGTCGACGAGTTACGAGACAATGTAACAATGGAAAAGCTGGATTCGTTAGAATCAATACTTGGCAGAGACGCCAGTCTAGGCGCTGAGCAGTCTTATTATTTTCTGATGTTTTATCAGATGCATTTAGATTGGAATGTTTACGATTCGAACGAGTTTGGTCTCGAGATGGTAGAGCAGCTGGCAAGCATGTATTGCAATCTGCACGGAAGGATAAATGTTTCTTCAAAGGAAAAATCGATGCTTTCTATTTGGTCCGCGGATCCTTTGGGTGTATTTAGGTACCGAATGAACAACGAAAACTTTTGGCAGGAAATAGGGTATTTGAACAAGATCAAAGGCTATGTGGTAGAAGGCGCGTATTGGAACAATGGTTTTTGCTACAGAGTGCTGGACAAGTCCGTCGTACAATTAAAGCTGTACATAGACGATGTTACAATGAGGGGATATTTTTACCCCCCGTTGCCTTAAAGGCCTCTATAGTTAAAAGGATATAATGCGGGACTTCTAATCCCATGTTCCAGGTTCGATTCCTGGTGGAGGCGCGAAATGGCTAGACATGAAAGGTACTTTGTCGAAAGTTCTTTTATAGAACATGTCTCTTGGGAAAGTTCAACCAAGGCGTTAGTTGTAACTTTTGTTAGCGGCAGTGTCTGGTTGTACAAAGCCGTTTCGCGTAAGAAATATCGTGATCTTTGTAAGGCCAATTCTATGGGGGCTTATTTCAACAAAAATATCAGGAGCGTCCACGAAGGGATGCCTATTGCCAGGGTCGGCAAAAAGGGAATTATTATCTACAAAGAAGGCGGTGATGAAGTTGCATTATCGGGACAAGAAGAAGAACAAGCATAAAAACAAAAACAAACATCGCAATAGGTGGGAAAATTTATATAATGTATCCGATTGCATAGCCACCAAAGACGAAATTAATTCTATTGCTGTATCTGTATTCGGAGGAGTAAGAGTTTCAAGTAAAGATTTTTAATAAAGTAATACTATTTTGGTAATATATATATTTTTATTTTATATATTTGCCAAAGAGTTTTTTAAGGCTTTTTGGCGTTTTGAGAGAAGCATGCAAAGATGTCTACCCATGATATACTGTACCCTAACGCGGGTATAAGTTAATGGTAGACTATCATGTTTCCGACCTGATCGTGAGGGTTCGATTCCCTCTACCCGCTCCAAAGGAGCGAAGATGCCAGAAAGTTTTGAAAAAAAAAATATTAGGAACAAATTACGAAGATCTGAGTGGATTGCCAAAAACGGTCCTTGTTCCTATTGCAAAACTTGGGATAATCTTGAAGTTGATCACATAGATCCTTCTACAAAAGAGCACAGAATATCTCAAATTTGGCAGAGATCCGAAAGTGTTCGAAATTATGAACTTTCTAAATGCCAGGTTCTTTGTAATCTGTGTCATATTGAAAAAAGTACGAACGAGCAGAAGAAGAACAAACCAGTTACTCATGGGTCTTATAAGTATTACAGAAAAGATGGATGCAGATGTGATGTCTGCGTCGCCGCTAATAGAAAAAGACTTGCAAAATATAGGGAAAAGAACAGAACTAAGATAAGAAATTATGCTAGAATGTATTATCATAAAGTTAAAAATTAGATAAATTAGTATTTGCTTATTTTGCTATTATTATAGATTAGACGAGGACGAGGAATAATATGCAAGAATTATTACAATGCACTCAATGCGACACAAAGTGGGAGAGGGAAAGAACTCGCGGTCGCAAGCCTTTAATTTGTCCAAGTTGTTTTGAAATTAATTTAAAAGAGGGACAAACAACATTTTGTTCTAAAGCAATTAAAAAAGAATTAATTAAAAAAGAATTAATTAAAATAGAAGTAGACTTTAAGTATCCGTCAGTAAGCTACTGGTTCTGTCCGGATTGTAATCAAACCCTGATAGTTCATGTTGGTTTAAATCACACGCCAGTTCATGTTTGCAAAGCAAAAAGGAATATGTCGATAGCCATGCAAGAAACAAACCGGAAAGAACTTAAAGAAATTGCAGTTTAAGGAAGAAATTGAAGGGTGAATCACAAAGTTTTATTATTCCTATTTTTTTTATAAATTGTTCACAAATTTAAAAAGAGGAGTAATGAAATGAAAAAAGTCAGTAATGTTATTAATTTTGTAATTAATTTTGTTAAAAAAGTCTGGCCTTCAATAAAAATATTTATAAAAACAGTTGCACCCATAATATAAACTGCGATATACTGGACCTTTCATTATGACTACAATAATAGCTGTGCAGGGTGAGGGTTTTTGTGTCATCGGGGTAGACAGCCGTGTTTCCACTTTTGAGGATAGCGGTTACGCCTCCCAAATAATGACATTAAGAGAAGGAACAACAAAGGTTGCCGCAAACGGCAAATATTTGCTGGGGGTAGCCGGAGACGTACGCGCAATCAATATATTACATTATGTTTTCGAACCTCCGCAACCTCCAGTGAATATTGTCGGAAAAAAATTAGACGAGTTTATGACCGCTAAATTTATTCCAGCTTTACGCGAGTGCTTTGAACAACAGGGTTACGCTTCGCCGGAAAGCAACGAGGAGAAAAAGCACATTGCAGAACACGATTCTACCGTATTGGTTGCGGTGAATGGCAGTGTTTATGTAATCGATGGAGACTACTCTTGGGCATCGGATGCGACCGGAATTTATGCCTTGGGCAGCGGCGGAGCATATGCGCTTGGTGCAATGTCCATTGCCGCTAAAAAAAAGATGACAATACCTTACGCCAAAGCCGCGTGCATAAAAGCTTTAAACATCGCTTCAAGATTTGATCCGCATACCGGCGCGCCTTATTATTGGTTTGTGCAGGAAACAAACAAACAGCAGAAGAAACCAGGTCGTCCACCCCGTAAGACTAAAACAAAAACGAAAAAGAAGAGTTAAAAAAAAATTTTTATACTGCTTAAAGTTTGCGCAGATTTTTATACTGCTTAAAGTTTGCGCAGACTTTCTTTTTCATAATTTTAAAATCTTATATATATAGAAATTAAAAAAAATTTTAGAGGCCGATTTTCCTTTTTCAAAAAAGTTATAAATCTGGAATTACGTATATGGGTTGTATCTCTTACTTCTATTGAAGTTGAGACTTGGGAAACTAAAATTGGCACGCATACCGGCTCTAGCCGATACAGATTGAGGAGTGACAATTGATCCCAATCCCATTGGATTACGAGCCTGAACACCTTTTATGGGCACCTTGGCTTGCCTAATTCCGGGGCCTCTAGTTCCAGGATCTATTACCCTAGGTGCCGATACGGTTGCTCTTTGGAATTGATTTCTTCTGAACTTACCCGAAGGAGCAACGCCCGGCATCCTGAGGCCGGGGTCATTAAGCCCGCCATGTCTAATTGGATCTCTCATATATCTATATAGTAACGATTACTAATATAATATGGGTTTATTTCAGCGTATTATTGGAACAAGAACTGCCGATCAATTTGTATTCCATTATTCTCAATCTTTAGTTGATCAAGAGATAGAGCGAACCGTATCTGACTACAGCACAATTTCTAGACCTTTAACACCAGAGATTAGAAGTATCGTTCAGGATCAAATAAATGAAACGGCACTTAATCAAACAAGAAAAATAAACGCCGATATAGCTGCGGCTCGATTGCATAAGTCGAAAAATGTAGGTTTTTTAAACAAAAAGGGAGTGCAAATTGGTGAAAGAGTAAGAGGTAGGGACGTCGCTCGACGAACATCTATGTTCGCATTACCCGATTCGGTTTTATCGGCATACGGTCTTGAGGAAGTCGGAACATCCGGCGGCCATCACGTAACGATTAAGCCAGGCGGCGAAAAACACACACGGTCTTATAAAAATGTTAAGTGACGAAGGATTTTCCTCCGATGCCATTGACAAGGCAACGAAATCAAGTTCATTTATATTTTTTAATTCAGAGATAATTAAAGATTTCAATGAATATCCCGTCCATCCATATACGAAAACTGCTTTTCATGAAATAGGACATGCTTTTTCACGTAAAGCTTCCCTCCATAGGGATCATAACCGAATATATAATCTTTTGGCAAAAGAAATAGAAAACATAGAATTAAATGTAAGCAATTTTGACGACCTATTTGGAACCCCAGGGACATCTGATGTCTTGCGCAAACCCGGAAATTTAGAGAGAATAAAAAATTTACAGTTGGGTTATTTAAGGGCAGCGGCTAGAGAAGAAGCTAGGGCTGAAGGATTTTCTCACCAAGTTCTGGCTCAAATTGGTAAAGATGATATACTCCCACAAGGTTCGCAGATAGGCCCGGATAGTCAAAATTTATTGGACGAATACGTTTCACATAAGATAGAAGAAACTAAACTTCATACGCAGTTTAAATCAAAACAAGCTGCAATAAAAGCCAAAGATCCACTTAGAGACAAAACTATTCCGATAATTGCTCGGCAGGGCAGATGACATGGCTGGTGAAACTTTAGAAAGTGCAGTTTCTTACAGTGGAGCAGGTAGTTTCAAAGCATATGCAAAAAGATTCGAGGATATGTTAGAGTCCACAATAAAAGATAAATTTGGAGAAGGAGCCCTAAAAGATCAACGATTTATTGATTTTATGGAAGATCTTAAATTTAGTGGAAGGGTAGAGCCACAGAAGATATTTCTTGAATCCATCGATTCTCCGGTAATTGAAAAATTAGGAACCGCATTTCAGTTTAATCCCATAAAATCAATGATTGAGAAAACGGCACGTAATGTTAAACCCGTGAAGGGCCAACGATATTTGAAAGAAATGGCAGGTCTTCTTGGAATAGACAGAACCGCAGAACTGGCAGCGCACGGAACGATGAGTAGAGCAAGCATGCTGCCAGCCCTAGCAGAAGATGCAAGCGTGGCTGCGTCCTCGGTGCTAGACGCCGCAAAAATCGCATCAACCACAATTGAGCGCCCCGTAGATCGAATAGTGTTCGGTGCGGGAAGAAGGCCACTGGGTCGCGCTATCACAGCCGCAGGAAAATCGTCAACTACATCCAAAATAATTTCAGGAGTACAAACAGCTATGAAAGTAGCAGGGATAGTTAAGTAATATGATCGAACCCATTAAAAGTTTCCAAAAAGGTGGTCCATTTAGATTTCTTTCAAACTTTGTTGACTTTGAGGGAAAAGATTTTTCTATTAATTTAACAAATTATTCTAAAATATTAGAACCCGAATATAGAATGATTGAATACAAGGGATTATTTTTTCCCACAGTGGAACATTATTACCAGGCTAGAAAAGCAGAATTTATTATACAAGGAGAAGGCTCCGAATTAAATCTTGGAAGAATGAAAAAATTTGCCCTGCTACCCAATCAGGAGATATTGAGTTCCAGTGAGGCAAAAGCGGCTGGCAAGGGCTTAGATAAAGCGCTGAAAAGTCAGGGTGTATATGGAAAGTTTGAAGCACAAAAAATATCCATAATGCGCGAGGGATTACGTCAAAAGTTTAAACCTCGGAACTGAATTGGCTCAAAAATTGGTAGACACTGGAGCGCGTGATCTGATAGAGGGTAATACTTGGGGTGATACGTTTTGGGGAATTTCTGGAGGGAAAGGAGAAAATAATTTAGGAAAATTATTAATAAATCAACGCGAAGAACTTGTTTCGGGTGGAATGAAA
>Ga0172367_10000781_pt1 | contig 48367 bp, 39 predicted proteins | sample Lak10m_FD_114542 | JGI IMG/M metagenome (GOLD analysis project Ga0172367, IMG submission 114542) | Freshwater microbial communities from Kabuno Bay, South-Kivu, Congo - kab_022012_10m | ecosystem: Environmental > Aquatic > Freshwater > Lake | place: Democratic Republic of the Congo: South-Kivu...
AGGCGGACAGGCGGACAGGCGGACAGGCGGACAGGCGGACAGGCGGACAGGCGGACAGGTAAAACAAGAAATTAGGAAATTAGGAAATTAGGAAATCAAGAAAGTCAGATGACGATAATAGAGAAGATTATTGCGGGGCATGCGGGCAAGGCCTCGGTGAAGCCCGGGGATATTGTGGATGTGGTGATTGACACCCGGGCCGCCAGGGATTTTGGGGGGGCCAATGTGGTGAAGAACCTGCTGGATCACGGGCTGGAGGTGGATGATGTGACGAAGACCATCTTCACGTTCGACTGCAACCCGGGCGGATCGGACCAGAAATATGCTGCCAACCAGCATTTCTGCCGCAAGTATGCCAGAGAGAAAGGCATCCGGATTTATGATGTGACCGAAGGGGTCGGGACTCACCTGGCCATCGACAAAGGCCTTGCCTGGCCCGGGAGCACGTTTGTGTCGACCGATTCCCATGCCAACATCATGGGAGCGATTGCCTCATTCGGGCAGGGAATGGGCGATCAGGACATTGCCGCTGCCTGGGCCAAAGGGAAAGTGTGGTTCAAGGTGCCCGAATCGGTCAGGCTGAACCTCAAGGGCAAGCGGCCGGCCAATGTATCGGCCAAAGACATCGTGTTGAACCTGCTCTCCATCTTCGGCGCCAATAAACTACTTGGATATTCTGTCGAGATTTACGGAGAGGAGATGGAGCGGCTCACGCTCGACGAACGCATCACCATCTCATCCATGGGCACGGAGATGGGGGCGATCATCGTGATCTTCCCTACTTCTCCCGCTTTATTAGAAGAGCTGAAAGCAAAGACCGGAAAACTCTTTGATCCTGTTCAGGCAGATGAAGATGCAGTGTACATCAAACACTTTGATATTGACATCAGCGGATTTGTTCCCATGGTCGCCCGGCCAGGCCATCCGCATGATGACATTGCCGTAATTTCGGTTCAGGGCCAAAAGATCGATTCAGGTTTCATCGGAAGCTGCACCAACGGGCGGATCGAGGACCTCCGGCTGGTGTCGGGCATCCTGAAAGACCGGAAAGTGGCCCCCGGCGTGGTGCTGAAGATCGTGCCGGCCACAGATGAAGTGTGGAACCAAGCCCTTGACGAAGGGCTGATCAAGGTTTTCAAGGATGCCGGCGCGCTGGTCTCCAATGCCGGATGTGCCGGATGTGCCGCCGGCCAGGTGGGACAGAACGGTCCGGGCGAGGTGACGATCTCCACCGGGAACCGTAATTTTGAAGGCAAACAGGGCAAGGGATTTGTCTACCTTGCCTCTCCGGCCGTTGTCGCCGCTTCGTCAGTGGCAGGATACATCACCACCCCCGACAGCATTCCCGATCAACCGGCGGTGTTTGAATCGCCCGAGGACAAAGAGCAGGGGGTAGGAAGCAGGGGGCAGGAAGCAGGGAAAGAAGATGTAAAACTCCATGGCACCACGGCACCAGGTCACGAAAGTATGAAGCCAACCGTTGTGGAAGGCCGGGTGTGGATCATCAACAAAGATGACATCGACACCGACATGATCTTTCACAACCGCTACCTCACCATCACCGATATCCGGGAGATGGGCCAGTATGCCTTCGACAATCTGAAAGACTATGAAGATTTTGCCAGGAAAGCCAAACCGGGGGATATTGTAGTCACCCGAAAGAATTTCGGAGCAGGAAGCTCAAGGCAACAGGCGGTTGACTGCTTTCTTTCCCTTGGCATCTCCTGCATTTTAGCCGAGTCGTATGGCGCGATCTATGAACGCAATGCGATCAATGCAGCCCTTCCCATCCTCACGTACGACCCGTCGTTGCATGAAGAGGTGGATCTTCAGGACGGAGACACCATTCGGGTGAATTTTGAAACGGGAGAGCTGGTGAACCTACGGAACCACCGGCCAGGGCATATCCATAAGTTCTATGATGCGCAGATGGCGATCTACCTGAACGGAGGACTCCTATAAAGTACAAGGTACGAGGTTCGAAGTACGATTCAAAGTTCGATTAACGAAGTTCGATATGGAAGTTGGATCCTAATTTCTTAATTACCTGATTACCTATCCTGCTCTCACACTCTCATACCCTCAAACCTTCCTACTGTGTTTCCAGCGGCGATGGCTCCATAGCCAGTATTCGGGTTTTGCCCGGATCTGCTCTTCGAGCCGGTTCATGAAGATGTTCGTGATCTCTCCCTGCTGTGTCTCTGAAGGGTTGGCAACCAGGAGTTCGATGGTGACCTCATAGTAGCCCCGTTTCACCTTCTGGACATCGGCAAAAAAAACCGGGTAGTTGTTGTTGATGGCATGTTTCTCCGTGCCATGGAGCACCGCGGTATCGTGATTTAAAAAGGGGACCCAGAAGGCCAGCTTGAGGTTCATCGGGCTCTGGTCTGCCACCATGATAAAGGCGGAAGGGGTCTTTTTCAACCGGCGGAAGGTCTGGCTGGTCCGCGACACCGATTCAAGAAGCATCCCCTCCTTGGCCCTGGTTTTCTGGATATAGGCATCTATATAATGATTGGAGAGCGGTTTGTAGAACCCTACAGGCTTATGTTTCAGGAAGATCCCGGCGGCAAGGCTTCCCCATTCCCAGTTGTTGTAATGGCCCAGGGCGGTGATGACACTCTGTTTTTTCTTTAGGTAAGGGTCTAAAATTTCGGGATTCAGGATCACGAAGCGTTTCAGGATATCCTTTTTCCGGAGGGAGAAGGCTTTGACCCCTTCAACAGAGATATCGCACAGGTGCTTGTAGAAATTTCGGGTGATCTGCCGGATCTCCTCCTCACTCTTCTCGGGAAATGATTCCCTAAGGTTGTTGACCACTACATTTTTGCGGTATTTTACCACGTAAAGCAGAAAGAGGTAAAAGAGATCAGATACCTTGTAGAGGAACCAGAACGAAGTATTGCGAAAGAGGAAGAGGAAAAAAAGAAAGAGGTAGTAGTAGAATCTGTCCATCGCCGGTTCAGTGGGAATGCAAAAGTAGTCAAAGTTTCAAAATCCTTAAGGTCTTGTCTCTTTCAGGATTGCTTTTTGACGGTCAGCTTTTGCCACACTGTTAATAAAATTCCGGAATTCGGGATAGTCTTCCACCGGGAATCCGGTTTTCTCTCTTTCAAACCTCCTGATATAGATCCATCTGGTGGAGTCGCTCAGGATCGTTGCTTTGTAACGCCCAAAAGGAGTATTCAGTTCAGTATCAGGCGGCAAGGCTTCGGGATGATATCCTGAAGGCCAATTCACCACCAGGGAATCCAGATCCATGTATGGGTATCCGGTTTGGACGGCGGCCTGCCTTTCCTGCGAGTTGATCGTGACCGGGTCCATTCTGTTCATCGGGTTGACCGGAACGAAGATTCGGTTACCGCTGGATGAGGCATAGGATCTGGCCATCATGGCAATGTGCTCTTCCATGGCGGGAATCCACGTACTGTCATAGTGATAGCTGACGGATCTAATGGTTGTGTTGGGAATTCCCAGTCTCGATATCAATGCCTTCTTCTGCTCTTCCAGCCCCTGACGGGCCAGGTCGTCCACACTCTCAAACTGCAATCCGGTGTACCGTGTTGTCATTTCAATCTCTGCATCCCCCGAAGAGGTAATGGTCACCAGTGTCTTTCTCTGCTGGAGATTCATCTCCGCTGTGTATGCAGGAGTTTTCCTCAGCATACTCTCTTTGAGGCCGATCACTAGCACATGCCTGTTTTCGGTAAATCCACCCAGAAATCCGAAAGGGATCGTTGGATTGGTACACTCAAGCCAAACCGTGTCCTTCGCCACCGGCACACAGAGAATCACATGATTAAAATTCATCGCTGGAAATCCGGGCAGCACATCCTGCACCTTCCTGCCGGCATAGATGAGGGAGTAGTAGGAATCAATGCCGGCTGCCTTCAACAAGGCATGCATGTAATTTACGAGCGCTTTGCAATCGCCATATCCCTGTTCATCCACAGAAGCCGCCTCCAGCGGTTGCCAGCCGCCGATGCCCAACTGGATGCTCACATAGCGCTTACTTGTTTGCAGATAGTGATAAAGTGCACCTATTTTCGAAAGGGTATCAGCGAAGGGATCTGTCATCTGCCGGATCGTTTGGACTGTCCGCTCCGGAAGCTTATCCCGTCCGTTCAACAGGTAGCGGGTCCAGTCGCCCAGATCGCTCCAGGTCATGAAACCACCGGAGAATCCCTTGTAGTCAATCTTAACCGGTGCCAGGATGACCCCCGGGATCCGCTCGGCAACGGGAGGCGCATAGGGTTCCCACCTGACAGGCTGACGGTTGTCGATATGCCAGGTGATCGCTTTTCGTTTTCCATCGACCTGTTCGTTGTCCTGCACCACCCAATTCAGGAGATGGTAACGGGGAAAGAGATCATCAGGTGCAGTGACCGTCAACGAGGCTTTTTCAACAGAAACGTTGCAGGATCTCTGAGGCCTCCACTCAGGATAACAGGCCGGAATGGCTCCGGCAACTTCATATTCATACTCAAATGTAACAGGATAGCGGCCATTGTAAACAGGGTTGTATGCTTTGATCCTGTCGGATGAATGAAACGTCCCGGCAGGGATGGCGCTAAGGTCATTGAATTCACTTGCTTTGATCTTCTGAATCTCCTTCCCTTCCGCATTGTACACCGCTCCGCTGATCTTCTGGATCCGTTTGAACTCATTGTAGCCTATCGACACGGAGGCTTCATCCATCGCATCCTCATGGAGAACAGTGACCACAAGATGACAGGTGATTCTTACCGCATTGACCGAAGAGATATCGAGGTTTGTTTCAGAGAGACGTATCACCGCTCCGGCATCCTTTGAAAGGGTTTCAGGGATCAGGGAAGCCGGATAAAATCCATCGGTTCCATGGACGTTTCCCGAGGCAAGCATCAGAAGAAAAAGCCAGGGAATGGAGAGGGGGATGCATCTGCTGACTTGATCGCTCACTTCTTTCTCAGTACAATTTGTTCCGAATGCTTCTCCACCACCTGTGCAAATATTTCGCGGAGGTAATCGTACTCGGCTGGAGGGTAAACCACTTTATTGATCAGCAGGATACTGTTCACAACGATCTTATCACCGACCAACGTAGCTGAGAAACGAAACGAGGCGCTTTTATCAGGGACTTTGATGGCAATGGGTTGGGGGATGGACTCTACGGTCAATCCCTCTGGAATATGGAATGTAAAGGCATAGGTATCTTTGATTGGGGCCCCGAAGTCCACAGGATAATCCCGTTTCTCCTTTTTAAAGGGATTTGTGGTCTGGCCCAAATTCAGCAGGATATTGAAATAGATAAGGTCTCCCTGTGATTCAGCCACTTCGTCGGATGTCATTTCATAGACCACTTTCACCGGGATCTCCAGCGAATCGGCCGCCTCCACCGTGACCCGGTTCACCTGCCACAGTTTCCGCTGTTCCTTCAACCATCTTGTAAACTCCTGCTCCCCCTCCTTGAAATATCTTTCCCGAACCTCTGAACCGTTGTAACCTGAAGAGGATACCGTGAGGCTGGCATCCAACCGGCCGGTATTCTCCACGTTGACATCAGCGAAATAAAGGTCGCTGTTGGCTTCACTGGCAGTAAGGTCCACCCACCTGTATTGGGGAGCAACCACCATCAATCCTTTCCCATTCAAACAACGGAAGGGAATCAGATCAAACGGGTTGTACGGTTCCGTGGCATCGATCAGGTATTCCTTTCCTTCGATGTTTAACCAGGCGATCACATAGTTCATTCCGTTCAGTTCGGGATGGTGCTCGATGAGCAATCCGTTCGCGCGGGTGCTGAGGGCAATGGGCTGGGCGTTCAATCCGAGTTCCTTCAGGAGCAATACGAGATAAAGATTGACATCGGCCGCGTTGCCCAATCCCTTTGACCGTGCAGCGTTAAGGGTTTCTTCCGTATATTTTGAATACCGGCCATTCCATTTGATCGTTTGCCTGGTTTTCTCCAAAGCCAGTTTTGCCTGTTCCAGGGGATCTGATGTAGCCGCTTTGATTTCCTCCACCTCATGCTTCACCAGGTTTCCACGTTTCAATTCAGCCCCGAAATTCTCATCATTCAGCAGCCGGGTGACCACCTCTTCCCATGAACTTGAAAAGCGGTGTTCAGGAGCGTCAGGGAACTTATAGGAAAAGAGATCATATTCGGCCTTCGCCTGATAATTCTCTATCGCATTGGTAAACGGTTCTTCCTTCATCGCCGGAACATTTGAGGCTGCCAGCCGCTGCACATAATCAAGGTATGTAACGCTGCTGGTCCTGATATGGGAGGCAGGAGCGTATTGATATCCTGTGTAGGAGGTGTTCATTTGCGTGACCGTTTTCGGGAGTGTACCCGATTCATTGATCACCAGTGAAACTGCCCCGGTGACACTCTGGCGGAACTTGAAATATTCAGGGATCCGGATCTCATATTCACTCCACAACACGGGAATGGAATACTGGAACTGCCAGTCTCTGACCCGTTGAAGAAATGGCGATTGATGGTATACTTGATCTCGATGACGGACCCCTCCTTCACTCCCGGCATGGAGATCTTTTGCAGTTTCCAGTTATTGTTCACGGTTTCAGTAAAAATGGACCCGTTTTCAAGCTTTGTCTCCACCAGTTTCCCGTTGACCAGGTTGTATGTTTTCCCTTTCAGGGTATAAATCTCCTCATGATCTGATTGATCATTGTAAAGTGGAATTGAAAATTCGGCCCAACCATACCCATCGCTTTTCAGTATTTTGATTCGCTGGAAATGTTCGAAAAAAAGTTCAAACCCCTTCTCACTGTTATATTCATAATAACTCAGCCCCATGTCACAGAGGATCACCGCTTCCGCGGATGAATCATAGGGACATTGCGTCATTGTCAATTCTCCCTTGCTCACTTTGCCAAACTTCATCTCTGCCGGCTGGCTGAAAAGAGAGAACGAACTGATCACAAACAGAAAGCTTATTAGCCTTAGCGACAAACAGTTTGATAAAAAAATCATAAGTTAGGGATAAATAAGGAATGAGAAGCTAAGATAGGAAAAAATATAAAATCCGTACATTTGTACCAAAATTTTTCTCATGCTGATCATCCGCCGAAACACGACCGATCCCTATTTCAATCTTGCTGCCGAAGAGTACATTCTGAAAAATTTTGCCGAGAACACCTTTGCCTTATGGCGAAACGACCGGTCCATCATCGTCGGGAAGCACCAGAACACCCTCGCTGAGATCAACCAGGCGTACGTGCAGAATCACAACATCAAGGTTGTCAGGAGGTTATCAGGAGGCGGGGCGGTGTTTCACGACCTGGGCAATCTCAATTTCACCTTTACGCAAACTTCCGGCGACGAGAACCTGATCAATTTCAGGAAATACACGCAGCCCATTTTGGATCTCCTGCAGCTCATGGGGGTGGATGCCCGGTTTGAAGGGCGCAATGACCTGACGATCGAAGGGAAGAAATTCTCGGGCAATGCCATGCATATCTGGAAGAACAAGGTATTACACCACGGCACGTTGCTGTTCTCTTCCGAGATCCCAGACCTTTCGGAGGCACTGAATGCCGATCCCTCCAAGTTCTCGGACAAGGCGGTGAAGTCGGTACGCAGCCGGGTGACCAACATCCAGGAACACCTAAAGGAGAAGATGGGGGTGATGGACTTTGCCGACCGGATCGAGCGCTTTATCGTGGAGCAAAACCCGGATGCCAAGTTTTATGAGCTTTCCATTGAAGATCTTGGGCATATCCAGAAGCTCCGGAATGAAAAATATTCCTCCTGGGAGTGGAATTATGGCTATTCTCCCCGGTATAATTTCCGGAAGGTGACCCGCACCAATGGAAGCGGCACCATTGAGATCAACCTGGATGTGCATGACGGGGTGATCCGGCAGGTCAGATTTTTCGGGGATTATTTCGGTGTTCTCGATTCGGAGGAGATCGAAAAGGCGCTGGTTGGCACCACGCATCAGGCAGAGGCCGTGGCGAAGGTGATCGGCTCGTTTGACCTGTCGAAATATTTTGCAAATTTGAGCCGGGAAGAGTTTATTCCCGCCTTTTTCTGAAAACCCAACAGCAATGCAGATGCATTCAAGAGTCTGGATCTTTCTTTCCATCCTCTTCATCACCGGTTGCGGTCCTTCCTCCTCAGGCGGAAAGGGTAACGCCGCCGGGATCGAACCGGGGAAAAGTTATGAAACGATCCGTTGCAAAAAGTCTCCTGCCCATACTTACGCCATCTACCTTCCGTCAGCCTACAAGCCGGGAAGCTTGTTACCTGTGATTCTGGCGTTTGACCCAGATGGCTCGGGGATGCTGCCGGTGAGCCTTTACAAGGATCTCGCCGAGAAGTACGGATTCATTCTGATCGGCTCCAACGATTCGCGGAACGGCCAGGATTCCCATCAGACCGAAGAGATCGTCTCTGCGTTGCTTCAGGAGGCCACAGGCCGGTACGGAGCCGATCCCAACCGGATTTATTGCACGGGATTCTCGGGCGGGTCGAGGGTGGCTGCCCTGATCGCCTTTTACAGGGGTGGCATCAAAGGGGTGACCGGCTGCGGGGCGGGATTTCCTTCCATCCAGGCTCCCGTCAATCATCTTGCCGACTATTACGGCATGGTGGGGGACCAGGATTTCAATTATGTAGAGATGGCAGACCTTGCCATTCAGTTTAGCAGGCAACCATTCAGAAGCACCCTGCAGATATTTCACGGCCCCCATGCCTGGCCTCCGGCTATAGCCTACGAAGCCTCCATCCGCTGGCATTGGACCAATGCCATGCACGACGGCCTAATCCCACAGGAGCCTTTCATGATCAGTGAGACAGAGAAAGAGGTTCAGGAGAACAGTCAGGCGCTGCAATCCATCGACACGTTGGTACTGGAGCAGGAACGGAGGAGGCACCAGTTCTACGCGGAATCGATGCAGGAGAAACCAGTCTCATGGTGGAAGCAGGAGATAACGAAGCTGGAGCATCCGGCCCATCCGGCCGACAGCCTGCTTGACAAGCGACTGCTCAGTTACATCGGGATCCTTGCCTACAGCTTTTCAAACAAGGCATTAGCCGCTGGAAACAAGGCGGAACTGACGAGGATGATCGGGGTCTACGAACTGGTTGAACCCGAAAACAGTTACATCCCCAAGCTGAAGGAACAACTCAACCAACTTCCCTGATGGCGGACGAAAAGCGCATGAAGGAGCTGTCGGATCTTGCGGAGACGCTGGGGGGCGATCTCCGCACGGATGAAGCCACCCGCCTGCTTTACGCGACGGATGCCTCGGCTTACCGGGAGGTTCCCATGGCGGTCGCCAGACCCCGAAACAAGGAAGATATCCTGAAGCTGATCCTGTTTGCCCGGCAGCACCACCTTTCCCTGATCCCGCGTGCCGCCGGCACTTCCCTGGCCGGACAGGTGGTGGGGCCGGGTATCGTGGTGGACATCAGCCGGTATCTGACCCGGATCCTGGAATTCAACCCGGAGGAACGCTGGATCAGGGTGGAGCCGGGAGTGATCCTGGATGAGCTGAACCAGCAGGTGGCTTCCTCCGGACTTTTTTTCGGGCCGGAGACCTCCTCTTCGAGCCGGTGCATGATCGGCGGCATGGTGGGAAACAACAGTTGCGGCAGCCACTCCCTTGTTTATGGCAGCACCCGCGACCACCTGATCTCGGTGAAGGCGCTCCTGAGCGACGGCAGCGAAGCGGAATTCAGTGCCGTCAGTCCGGAAGGGCTCAAAGCCAAATGCGACCTGCAAACCCTTGAGGGAGCGATCTACCGGAACATCACGACCATTCTCTCCGATCCCGCGAACCAGGCAAACATCCGGAGGGAATATCCCGATCCCGCCATCCACCGGCGCAACACCGGTTATGCCATTGATCTCCTGCTGGATACTGCGCCTTTTACGAAGGACGAAGGACGAGGAACGTGGGATGTAAGAGGCGAGACGTGGGACGTGGGAGGTGAGACTTCACCACGGCACCATGGCACCACCGCACCATATCACCATACCACCAAACCACCATCCCCCCCCCCACTGAATCTATGCACCCTGATTGCCGGCTCAGAGGGGACGCTGGCCTTCATCACGGAGATCACCCTGAACCTGGTTCCCCTGCCTCCCACGGAGCAGGCATTGGTTTGCGTGCATTGCACAACGCTTCAGGAGTCGCTGCAAGCCAACCTGGTTGCCCTGAAGTACCATCCGGGATCGGTGGAACTGATGGACAAGGCCATCCTGGATTGTACAAAAGAGAATATACTTCAGCGCCAAAACCGCTTCTTCATTGAAGGGGATCCCGGCGTGATCCTGATTGTCGAGTTTTCGGGAAACAGCCGTGAGGAGATCCTTGAAGTGACTCGTCAGCTGGAGGCGGAAATGCGTGAAAAGAGGCTTGGGTACGCTTTCCCGGTGATCTTTAAGCCCGACCTGAAGCGCGTTTGGGCGCTGAGGAAAGCCGGATTGGGAGTTCTTTCCAATTATCCCGGCGACCGTAAGCCGGTTTCCGTGACGGAGGACACGGCAGTAAATCCTGAAATGCTTCCGGGGTATATCCAAGAATTCTCCGCACTGATGGAACGGTATGGGCTGAACTGTGTTTACCATGCCCATGTCGGCTCGGGAGAGCTTCATCTGCGCCCTGTCCTGAACCTGAAAGATCCGGCGGATGTGGAGTTGTTTCACACCATTGCGCTGGAGACGGCCAGGCTGGTCAAGAAATACAACGGCTCCCTGAGCGGGGAGCATGGCGACGGAAGGCTTCGCGGGGAGTTCATCCCCCTGATGATCGGGGAGCATAATTACCGGCTGATCAGGGAGATCAAGCAAACCTGGGATCCGCTCAATCTCTTCAATCCGGGAAAGATCACAGACACCCCGAAGATGAGCGCCCACCTGAGATACCGGCCGGGAGTGGCTGAGCGACAGATCGAGACCGTTTTTGATTTCTCTGATCAGATGGGAATCCTCCGGGCTGTGGAGCAATGCAACGGATCAGGCGACTGCCGCAACACGCGGCTCACCGGTATCGGCATGTGCCCCTCCTACATGGCCCTTCAGGAGGAGAGTGCGACCACCCGCGCCCGGGCGAACCTGTTACGGGAGTTTCTCACCACCTCTCCGAAAAAAAATCCATTCGATCACCCCGAGATCTATCAGGTGATGGACCTTTGCCTTTCGTGCAAGGCGTGCAAGTCGGAGTGCCCGTCAAATGTCGACATGACCCGCCTGAAGGCCGAATTCCTTCAGCACTGGTACGACGCCAGGGGAATTCCATTACGCATCTGGCTCATCGCGAACATCAGCCGGATCAACCGGTTGGGCTCCCTCCTGCCGGGAATCTACAATTTCGTTCAGCAGCATCCTCTCACCTCAGGATGGATCAAATCCTGGATCGGATTTTCGAAGAAAAGGAGGCTTCCCCTGCTTGGAAAAAAAAGCCTGCGCCAATGGCTGAAAAGGCATCTCCCATCGCTCAATGCTTCCCTGCAAAACAAGACCGGCTCCTTCTATCTTTTTGTGGATGAGTTCACCAACCATAACGACACCGGGGTCGGGATCCGCTTTGTGGAGCTGATGCATGTGCTGGGTTATGAGATCCTTGTGACGGCCCATCCCGAAAGCGGGAGGACCTATCTTTCAAAAGGGCTGTTGCGCAAGGCAAGGACGCTGGCAAGAAAAAACACCGGGATCTTTTCCTCCCTGATCTCGGAGAAAACGCCCCTGGTTGGCATTGAACCTTCCGCCATTCTCAGCTTCCGGGACGAATACCCAAACCTGGCGGGAGGTGATCTTAACGAGACAGCAAAGGAATTATCCCGGAACTGTCTGCTGTTTGATGAATTCCTGGAAAGGGAGATGCTTGCGGGAAGGATCCATTCAGGGCAGTTCACCACACGGAAAGCCCAGATCAAACTGCACGGGCACTGTCACCAGAAGGCTGTTGCCTCGGTGAAACCCTCGGCAGCCATCCTCTCCCTTCCAAAAAATTACTCTGTGGAGGAGATCCCTTCAGGATGTTGTGGCATGGCCGGGTCGTTCGGCTTTGAAAAGGAGCATTACGACCTTTCGATGAAGATCGGCGAAATGGTCCTTTTTCCCGAGGTAAGGAGATCAGCGGAGGAGGTGATCATTTCTGCTCCGGGAACCAGCTGCAGGCAGCAGATCTATGATGGAACGGGGAGGAAGGCGCTGCATCCTGTGGAGGTGTTGTGGGAGGCGGTAAAAGAGATGAGGGATGGGAGATGGGGGATAAGAGATAAGAGATAAGAGATGGGAGATGGGGTATAAGAGATAAGAGATAAGAGATGGGAGATGGGGGATAAGAGATAAGAGATGGGAGATGGGGGATAAGAGATAAGAGATGGGGATGGGAGATGGGGATTAAAGTTGGAAGGTTGTGCCGTCTTCTGAGAGGAAGGTGTTGGGGAACACTGTCCGGGCTTCATCCAATAAAGGCAGAAGGTCGTCGTAGCGGGCCGAGTAGTGGCCGATCAGCAATTTTTTCACATGGCTTTTCAGGGCGATGGTAGCCGCCCCGATGGTGGTTGCATGCATCTTGTCGGCAGCGACTTGCGCTTTGTCCTGCATAAAGGTAGCTTCGTGGTAGAGCAGATCAACTCCTTCAACCACGGGGATGATCCGCTCGTCATAGGCAGTATCTGAGCAATAGGCGTAGGACCGTTTATTCTCGGATCTCCTCACTTTGATCTTTTCCCTGAAAAGGTATCCGAAGGTTGGGATGCTGTGGAGCAAAGGGAATGAATGAACCGTCACGCGATCGTCTTCGAATATCAATGCCTTTTCAAACGAGGTCACCGGATGAAAGATCAGGGGGTAAAGGAGTCTGGTCTCGGAGGCCTCGAGCTGGAGCCGGATGATCTCCTCTAATTGGGGCGGGGCGTAAAGATGCATCTCATCTTTTCTCCCGAGAAGATGCAGGGAGGTCAGAAATCCGATCAACCCGAAGTAATGGTCCCCATGCAGGTGGCTGATCATGATATGGCGGATCCGCTGGAAATGGACCTTAAACTTTCGGAGCCGGAGCTGGGTCCCTTCGGCGCAGTCGATCAAGAAAAAGCGCTCATTTACATTCAGCAAATGAGCGCTTGGATTTCGTGTCAATGTAGGAATGGCAGAGCTACTGCCAAGTATGGTAACCGAGAAGGTCATCACTCTTCTGATTTAGCCTCTTCGGGCTTCTCAGGGGTTTCCTCCTTTTTTGTTTTCGCCTCTTTGGCTTTGGCTTCCTGCTTTGACAACTTCGACTTCAGTTCCGACAAAGCCTCAATATCCCCCAGTGTGGTCTTCTCAAGGTTATCCTTGATTTTCTTCACGGCTTTCTTGGTTGATTTTGCTTTGCCGGCTTCTGTTCCCTGATCTTTTTCACGATCGCCGGGAGCACTGTCCTGATAGGTCTTGGTATGTGAAAGGATGATTTTTTTGTTATCCTTCGAGAACTCGATGACTTTGAAATCGAGTGCTTCATCCTCTTTTGCCGGCGTTCCGTCTTCCTTGTTGAGGTGGCGCATCGGGGCAAATCCCTCCACGCCGTATGGCAGGGTCACGATCGCTCCCTTGTCGGAGAGGCTGACGATGGTTCCCTGATGAACGGAGCCCAGAGTGAATACCGATTCAAACACATCCCAGGGATTCTCCTCAAGCTGCTTATGGCCGAGGCTTAACCGGCGGTTTTCTACATCTACATCGAGCACGATCACATCGATCTTCTCGCCGATCTTGGTGAATTCAGCAGGGTGTTTGATCTTCTTTGACCAGGAGAGATCGGAAATGTGGATCAACCCGTCGACCCCCTCTTCCATTTCGACAAAGATCCCGAAGTTGGTGAAGTTGCGGACGATGGCCGTGTGTTTCGATTTGATCGGATATTTCTCCTTGATGTTGGCCCATGGATCCGGGATCAGTTGTTTGATCCCCATGGACATCTTGCGATCTTCACGGTCGAGGGTCAGGATCACCGCTTCCACCTCCTGTCCAACTTTCAGGAAATCATGGGCTGTCCTAAGGTGTTGTGACCACGACATTTCGGAGACGTGGATCAGTCCTTCCACACCGGGAGCGATCTCAACAAAGGCACCGTAATCGGCGATGACAACCACTTTTCCGTTCACTTTATCACCCACCTTCATCTCTTTATCGAGTGAATCCCATGGATGAGGCGTCAGTTGTTTGAGGCCCAGTGCAATCCGTTTTTTGTTGTCATCAAAGTCAAGGATAACCACTTTGATCTTCTGATCAAGCTGAACGATCTCTTCGGGGTGGTTGATCCGTCCCCAGCTGAGGTCGGTGATGTGGATCAGGCCATCAACGCCGCCAAGGTCGATGAAGACACCATAGGAGGTGATGTTCTTCACCGTTCCTTCGAGGATCTGGCCTTTTTCGAGCCGCTTGATGATCTCGGCACGCTGGGCTTCCAGTTCGTCTTCGATCAGGGCTTTGTGGGAGACAACCACGTTTTTGTACTCATGATTGATCTTCACCACTTTGAATTCCATCACTTTATCAACAAACACATCGTAATCGCGGATCGGTTTGACGTCGATCTGTGAACCGGGCAGGAAGGCCTCAATGCCGAAGATATCGACGATCAGACCGCCTTTGGTTCTTGATTTGACATATCCTTTGATGATCTCCTGTTTATCGAAGGCATCGTTGATGCGCTCCCATGATTTCAGGATCCGTGCTTTCTTGTGTGAAAGGATCAGTTGTCCGGTTGGATCTTCCTGGTTTTCAACGTAGACTTCCACTATATCTCCCGGCTTGAGATCGGGGTTGTAGCGGAATTCCGACAGCTGGATCACGCCATCGGATTTGAATCCGATGTTCACCACCACCTCGCGGCTGGTCATAGCGACCACAGTACCTTCAATGACATCATGCTCTGAGATTGCCCTTAAGGTCTGGTTATAAATCTCTTCGAGTTTCTCTTTCTCATGGACAGAATAGAGTTCCTGTTTTTTCCCAACAGAATCCCAGTCAAATTCAGCCACTTCGGCTTTAGGTTTTTCAACTGGTTTCGGTTTTTCCTCTATGGCTGCCTCAGGCTCGGAAGGGGTTTCGGGAAGGGGCTCAGGCTCTGCCGGTTCAGCAGCAGGAGGGGCTTCGTCAGCAGGTTGGTCCGTAACAGGTTCCTCTTCTGCGATGGTTGATGGTTCCCCGGCTTCAGGTTCTCCAGTTTCAGTTTCTTGTGCGCCTGAATTTTCCTGTTCAGTTTCCGGTTGATTTTCGGCGTTTTCTTCCATTTCGCCGGGTAATTTTGTTTCGTCAGTAGTCATTCAGTAATCGTTGTGGAGGTAATAAATGCTCCTCCGGGTTAATAATTCCATTGATTTTCAGGGATTTTTCCAAAGAACGCTGTGCAATCCGCCCAGTCAAATTGGGGTGCAAAATTACAAGGGATTATCCAGAATTACAAATAATATAGCGACCCATCCTTTCCGGGATGATTGTCCGGCCTTCCATTCCCCTCAGTTTTATTAATTTTGCCCTCCTAAAGAGGAAATCATGCCATTAAAATGTGGAATTATCGGATTAGCCGGCAGCGGAAAGACCACCTTGTTCAACGCCATTTCAAGTCACAGGGCTGAGGCCGGGCCGGTCATGAAAGCCAATATGGGTACCGTCATCGTACCGGATCAGCGGTTGTACACGATCGACACTTACTATCATGCAGAGAAGGTGACGCCCACCACGATGGAGATGGTTGATATTCCCGGGTTAGCCAAGGGAGGGACCGGGATGGGGAACCAGTTTTTAGCCGACATCCGGAACGTGGATGCCCTGATCCATGTGTTGCGTTGTTTCGATGATCCCATGAATCCGCATATAGAGGGCAGCGTCAACCCGGTAAGGGACAGGGAGACGGTTGACCTCGAACTGCAGGTGCGTGATCTTGAATCTGTTGAGAAAAAGATCAGTCGCCTGGAAAAAATCGCCAAATCGGGAGACAAGGATGCGCGGCACGGGATGGATGTTCTGCAGGCGGTAAAAGCTCACCTGGAATCTTTCCAGTCGGCAAGGACCGCCCCGATTACTGATGAAGATAGAAGGTTCCTGAACGATCTTTTCCTGTTGTCTGACAAGCCGGTGATGTATGTCTGCAATGTGGATGATGCATCCGCTATGGAAGGGAACCATTACACCCGGTCATTTCGCCATTCGCTCAGTGGTGAGGAGGCGGAGATCCTGGTGCTGGCAGCCAGGCTCGAGTCGGAGATTGCCGAGTTGGATGAGGAGGAGGACCGCAACGCGTTCCTCTCGGATGCCGGGTTGAAGGAACCCGGTGTCAACCGGCTGGTTCGGATGGCCTATCACCTGCTTAACCTGCAGACTTTTTTCACCGCCGGACCGAAGGAGGTCCGGGCGTGGACGATCACCCGGGGAATGACGGCCCCGCAGGCTGCCGGGGTAATCCACAGCGATCTGGAAAGAGGGTTCATCCGCTCGGAGGTGATCAAATATGAAGATTTCATCAGACTTGGCTCGGAACATGCCTGCCGTGAAGCGGGGAAATTGATGGTGGAGGGGAAGAACTACGTGGTTCAAGACGGGGATATGTTACATATCCGGTTCAACGTATAGGGACGGCACCCACGTGTAGAGACGCGGCATGCCGCGTCTCTACACGAAACGGGCAAAATCCTTTAACTTAGCTAAAAAATCGGGCTTTTTGCGAACCGACACCTCCACCTCGGTGCCATCCTCCATGATGACCGATCCTCCCTTGCCTTTGATGTAACGTTTGATGTACATCAGGTTTACAAGGTGTTTGGCATGAATGCGTGAAAAGGGAAGATCGTCAAGGATCCGTTCGTAGTTGTTGAGCGGTCGCGATGCCATCAGCCGATGGCCGTCGGTGAGGTAAAAATAGGTATAGACATCATCGGCCTCAAGCCTCATGATATCGCTCAGCCTGACCACATTCAATCCATCCGAAGAGGGGATGATGATCTTTTCGTTTTTTTGTTTCAGGCTCTCCTTCAGGACATGGATCTTGTCGTCAAGGTGTTCATCAGACTTGACCTCCTTGAACCGGCCGATCGCATCTTTAAGCCCTTCCAGAAGAACCGGTTTGACCAGGTAGTGCAACGCCGAAAATTCAAAGGCTTTCACGGCATACTGATCGTAGGCGGTAATAAATATCACCTCATAATTATGATCCGGCGTTTGCTCGATCACATTGAAGCCTTCTCCATCCGGCAGGGAGATATCAAGGAAGACAAGATCGGGATTGGTCTCATGGATCCTGGCCACAGCGTCTGCCACATTTTCAGCCTTTCCAACTATTTGAACTGCAGGAAAGAACTTGGTAAGTAATGACTCCAGCATCAGCATGCTGGTGCTGTCGTCATCTACCAGAACGGTTTTAATTTTTTCTTCCATGAGAGATTCAATAAGTGTACTTTTGCGGTTGCGCTGAGAACTAATAAACAAAGCTAAAGTATAAAAAAAACCGAATCGTGCCGGGTAGTGTGAAAAAGATTTTGGGAAAAAAGAGGCTCAGCAGAGAGGAGATCATCACCCTCCTGGCATTAAAGGCTCCCGGCAACAATTCTCTTCATCAGAAAGCACTGGAAATTAAGGAAGCTGCTGTCGGGAGGAAAGTCTACCTGAGAGGGCTGATCGAATATTCCAACCACTGCTACAAAAACTGTTTTTATTGTGGGATCCGGTCCGACAACACGCGATACAGGAGGTATCATCTTACAGACGAGGAGGTGATGGAGGCTGCCCGATACACCCACCGGAACAGGTTTGCCTCCCTGATCATCCAGTCGGGGGAGAACCGCAGCCGTGAGTTTGTTTCCACCATTGAGCGGTTGCTCAAAGCGATCACGAGAGAGACCAACGGGGAGCTTCATATTACACTCTCGTTAGGCGAACAGACAAAAGAGAGCTATCGTCGATGGCTGGAAGCAGGGGCCCACAGGTATCTTCTGCGTATCGAGACATCCAATCCGGACCTTTATAAAAAATTGCACCCTGATGATCGCCACCACAGCTATTCATCCCGGTTGGAAGCGCTGAAGCGCCTTCGCGAAACCGGTTACCAGGTGGGCACAGGGGTGATGGTGGGGCTTCCGTTTCAGACTTACAACGATTTGGCCGACGACCTTCTTTTTTTCTGCCAAGAGGATATTGACATGATCGGGATGGGGCCTTACATTGAGCACCGGGAAACACCGCTCTTTAATTACCGTGATCAGCTGTTGCCATTGAAGGAACGGCTTGATCTGTCGCTGAATATGGTGGCCCTCCTGAGGATTTTGATGAAGGATATCAACATTGCAGCCACCACCGCCATGCAGACGATCGATCCCCGCGGAAGGGAGCGGGCATTGCTTGCCGGTGCCAATGTGATGATGCCCAACCTCACTCCCTTGCGTTACAGGCAAAGCTATCTGTTGTATAACGATAAAGACGGCGTGGCAGATGACGCCGAAGAGTCGAAGGAGGCGATGGAAGAGGAGATCCGCCTGGCGGGAGATACCGTCGGTTACGGGGAGTGGGGGGACAGTAAACGGTTTATTCGAAGGAGAGGCGGACAGGCGGACAAGCGGACAAGCGGACAAGAGGACAGGCGGACAAGCGAATAGCGAATAGCGAACAGCGAACAGCGAAAGCATTATGCGAAAAAAGGGAAAAGAGATCAGGGTTTTTGAAAAGGTACTGATCACGGATGCGGGGGCTGAGGGGAAGGCGGTGGCCCGGGTGGATGGCCGTGTGCTCTTTGTTCCCTTTGCCGTTCCCGGGGATGTGGTGGATGTGCAGGTTGTCAGGCAACGAAAAAAATACTACGAAGGAAAGGTGATCCGGATCCATTCAGCCTCCAGCAAGCGGGCGGATCCTTTCTGCAGTCACTTCGGCACATGCGGAGGGTGCAGGTGGCAAAACATGCGGTATGAGGAACAGCTTTTCTTTAAACAGAAGCAAGTGGAAGAGAATCTGAAGCGAATCGGTAAATTCACTGATGTTGAATTCCTTCCCATTCTTCCATCGGAAAAGACCGTCGGGTACCGGAACAAGCTGGAGTTCACCTTCTCGAACAGGAGGTGGTTCACGGAGAAAGAGATGACGAGTGATGCCGCTGAACTGGAGGATCCCGGGCGAAGAAATGCGTTGGGATTCCATATCCCGGGGATGTTTGACAAGGTACTTGACATTCAGACCTGTTATCTGCAGCCGGAACCTTCAAACGCCATCCGGCTTGCTTTGAAAGCGTATGCCCAGGAAAACGGGTTCTCGTTTTATGATGTGAAAACCTGGAGCGGGTTTTTACGGAATGTGATTATCCGGACCACCCTGTCGGGGGAGGTCATGGTGATCGTGGTAGTCAGAGAGAACGAAAAGGAACAGATCTCTGCCATGCTGGATCATCTGTTGACGGCTTTTCCCGGTATCACCTCGCTCTATTATGTTGTAAACCAGAAACAAAACGACTCTCTTTACGACCAGGAGTTCATTCTTTACCATGGGGAGCCGGTGATCACGGAACGGATGGAGCCGTTCAGGCAAGGGGATCCCGTACTGCTTTTCCGGATCGGTCCCTCCTCTTTTTTCCAGACCAACTCGGTGCAGGCCTCCCGCCTCTACCGCACAGCGGTTGAATTCGCCGGGCTACGGGGAGATGAACTCGTATACGACCTGTACACAGGCACCGGTACCATTGCCAGTTACATTGCACGGTATGTAAAAGAGGTTGTGGGGATCGATACGATTGAATCTTCCATCCTGGATGCAAAGGCCAATGCCGGTATCAACGGGATCAGCAATGCCCGGTTCGTGGCGGGGGAAGTTGAAAAAACATTGAACCCCCGCTTCTTTGAAACCTATGGAAAACCCAACCTGGTGATCACGGATCCTCCCCGCTCGGGAATGCATGAGAAGGTGGTTGAAGCCATTCTCCATGCCGATCCTGAACGAATCGTCTACATCAGTTGCAACCCGGCTACCCAGGCACGTGATATGGCGCTGCTGAAAGAGAGGTATGAACTAATTAAAAGCCAGCCCGTTGACATGTTCCCACACACCCAGCATGTGGAGAATGTGGCGCTCCTGGTGAGGCGAGGCATGCCACGCTTCTAATGCTTGGGGCAAACGGTTTCCAGGATCTCCTGCAGCGGATAATCCGGACCGTTGAAGGTATGATCTGCCTTACCGTAAAATGGCTCACGCTCCTCCATCAGACTGCTGATATAACCCTCGAGGCCGGCTGAAGGGATCTCTTTCAGCAAAGGACGCTGCTTTTTGATTTCCCTGATGCGCTTGGCCAGATCGTGGCCTGACATCCGGAGGTAGATGGAGACGCCTGATCTCAGGATAACATCCATATTGTCAAAGAAACACGGCAATCCTCCTCCCGTGGCAATGACGGCATGTTCATGCTGCAGCGTCTCCATCAGGATCTCACGCTCCAGTTTCCTGAATAACCCTTCCCCGTACTTGTCAAAGAAATCAAGGATCGTGATGCGGTATTTCTCCTCAAAGAGCTCATCACAATCAAGAAATTCCATATTGCAGGCCTGAGCCAGCTCGCGGCCAAGACAACTCTTGCCACTGGTCATGAAGCCGATCAGATAGATTCTCATTCGGGCTATTTCTCCTGCAAAGATCGGTAAAGTTCGGGTTCTCCAAAATTTATTACCTTTGTGGCGCAAATTTTTAAGGCATGACCGACCGGATCCTTGCGTTTGCCATCTTGCTGATCATCCTGCTGACCGGATGCAATCAACAGCGTAATGACAAAGAGAAGCTGCTTGACAGCCGTGTGGTGACGAATCCCAATTCGGCTTCCTCCAAGGGAAGCAAGGACCAGCTGCCTGTAATCACCTTTGAGGAATCGGAACATGACTTCGGTAAGATCATTGAAGGAGAGTCGGTATCCTATAAGTTCAACTTCACCAATACGGGGAAAGGGGAGTTGGTGATTGCCGATGTAAGCACCAGTTGCGGTTGCACGGTAGCCTCCTATCCCAGAACAGCCATTCAGCCGGGGGAAGCAGGATCGGTCAGCATTTCCTTCAACAGCAAGGGGCGAAGGGGTTACCAAACCAAAACCATTGTAGTGGTTGCCAACACGCAGCCGAACGTCACCCAGTTAAAGATCAAGGCCCAGGTCATCACACCGGGGGCAGATTGAAACCCATGCATACCATCGTATAAATAATAAAACAGTTTTGTATTCGTAATTAATCATTCCTAATTCGTAAATAATCAAGTATGACCGAACTAATGACCATTCTCCTGATGGCCCCTCAAAAGGCTGATGGCGCCGAAGGAAGTAGCTGGATGTCTTTTCTTCCATTGATCCTGATCATTGTGGTGTTCTATTTCTTTTTCATCCGCCCCCAGATGAAAAAATCGAAAGACCAGAAGAAATTCAGGGAAACCCTCCAGAAGGGGCAGAAGGTACTTACCATCGGGGGAATTCATGGCAGAATCGTTGAATTACAGGATACTACGGTGACCCTTGAGGTTGAGAACGGGGTTCGCCTGCGGATCGAAAAATCAGCCATCGCATCCAGTACGACCGACACGATCGAAAGTAAATAAATCCAACCGGGTATCGCCGGCGCTATGAAACCCGAGTTCATAGAACTGATCGGTAATGCGCGAAAACGCAAAGGTCAGAGATTCAGAAACCAGCTTTACGTTTTTCTGATGTGTCTTCTGATCTCCATTTTTCTCTGGATCCTGGTAAAACTTTCCAGGGAGTACTACTATACCATCGACTACCGGATCAACTTCACCCAGATCCCCCCCTCCTACCGGCTCACTTATGCGTCCGATTCTGTCCTTACGCTCAACCTGAGGGTTCAGGGCTATGATTTCTTTACCGATAAATTCTTCCGGATCACCAACCACACCTACGATCTTGATATTTCGGGGATCAAGGTAAGGGCAAAAGGGCCAGTGTACACCGGGTATCTTCTCTCCAACCCGATCGGGTACAAGATCTCGAGCCAGTCCCGTTTCCAAAACTACCTGCTATCCACCGCTCCCGACACCCTTTTCTTCGAATTTGAACGGAGGAAAAAATGATGTTGGTCACAGCACTTACCGGGAATATCGGAAGCGGTAAAAGCACAGTTGCCTCGGTATTTCAGTGCCTCGGCATCCCTGTTTATCATGCCGATGCGGAAGCCAAGAAGATGTATCAACGACAAGAGGTGTTAAAGGAAGCGGTATCCATGGCGGGAGAACAGATCCTTGGTCCCGACGGCCGGTTCATGCCTCAGTCCCTGGCGGAGGTGGCTTTCAGGGATCCTCTCCTCCTCAGGAAGCTGAACCGGCTGATCCATCCCCTGGTTATGGATGACTTTCGCGGATGGGTTCTCCGGCAGAGAGATGCCGCGTATGTCCTCCAGGAGGCGGCGATTATCTTTGAAAGCGGCCTTCGTGAACAGTTTGACAAGGTGATCCATGTCTCCTGTCCCGAAGAGATTGCCATCAGGCGCATTGAAAAACGGGATCACGTATCCAGAGAGCAAATCCTCCAGCGGATGAAGTTTCAGTTCCCTGACAGGGAGAAAGCTGATCTTGCCGACTTTGTCATCCTGAATGACGGCTCCACCCTCGTCATCCCTCAGGTGCTGGCCATCCATCAAGCGCTTATATCCTGAAACCACGCCAAATGTCAAATCAATGGAACGGATCAAACTCTCGGCAGTCTCTTACCTGAACACGCTCCCCTTTGTTTTCGGACTGAAGACCAGCGGCAAACTGGATGATATCGACCTGTCCCTTGATATTCCATCGGTCTGTGCTGAAAAGCTGAAAAGAGGCGAAGTGGATCTTGCGCTGGTCCCGGTTGGCGCCATCCCCTCCCTGGATCACCCGATCGCCGTCGGAAATTATTGCATTGGTGCCGAAGGAGCCGTGAAGACTGTGCTGTTGTTAAGCCGGCGCTCTCTTGCTGAGATCCAGGAGATTGCCCTTGACTTTGATTCACGGACCAGTGTTCAGCTGGTCAGGGTGCTCGCCCGCGAGTTCTGGAAGATCAATCCCCGCTGGAGGCAGCTGGAACCCGGCGAAGCGGAGAGCCCAACGGATTGTGAGAGTCTGGTTGCCATCGGAGACAAGACCTTTCATCTCGTTCACCGGTTTCCTTATATTTATGACCTGGCATCCGAATGGATCCGCTTTACTTCGCTGCCGTTTGTATTTGCCGTGTGGCTCGCCAACAAACCGTTGCCGGCAGATTTCCTGCAGCGGTTCGATCAGGCACTTGAATATGGGATTCAACGGAAGCAGGAGATTCCGGATTATTTCTCTGACAGGATCCCTGCCGGGGTAGATGTCCTCAGCTATCTTGAAAACAACATCTCATTTCCGTTAACACAAGAGAAAAGGAGAGGAATGGAGTTGTTCCTAAAGTATATTTCCTGAAACCAGATGCGATGCGCGATACTTGATATGCGATGGGAGATCCAACTTCTAACTTCTGACTTCTTACTTCTTACTTCTTTTTAACAGGGTATCCCCGTTGTTTCGCCATGTTTTCCAGCCGTTTCTGGAAGCCGGATTTTTTCGGGGTCTTCTTTTTATTCGCCTCGATCTGTGCATACAGTTTCTTTTCGTCGATGGTTCTGCGGATCAGGAAGATCTGAGCAAAAGTGAAGACGTTGGCCAGCAGGTAATAATAACTGAGGCCGGATGAGTAATCGTTGAACCAGAAGAGGAACATCAGCGGCATCAGGTACATCATGGTCTTCATCCCGGGCATCTGCTGCTGGGATCCCGCCATCATCTGTTCGTTCACTTTCGTATAGAGGATGCTGGAGGCTGTCATCAGGAGAGCGAAAAGGCTGACGTGGTCGCCGTAGAAGGGGATGGAGAATCCGTGGGGGAAGGTCCAGATGGAATCATACGAAGAGAGGTCGGTCGCCCACAGGAAGGGTTGTTGTCTCAACTCGATGGAGGAGGGAAAAAACCTGAACAAGGCGATCAGGATCGGGAATTGAAGGAGCATCGGGACGCATCCGGCGAGGGGGTTCACGCCGGCCCGTTTGTACAGGTCCATGGTGGCCTGCTGCTTCTTCATGGCATCTTCCTTCTTCGGGAACTTTTTGCTGATCTCATCGATATCGGGCTTCAGGACGCGCATCTTGGCCGATGACTTATAGGTTTTGTAAGCGATAGGGAAGAGAACGATCTTCAGCATGATGGTCAGGATGGGGATGATGATCCCGTAGTTCCAACCCAGGTTCCCGAAAAATGTGAAGACGGGCAGCACCGCGTACTGGTTGATCCATGCCATCAGGAAGAAACTCCACCCCAGCGGGATCTGGCGCTCCAGATCCAGATGGTACTTCCGCAGGGTGTAATATTTATTGGGACCGACATACAGCCGCATGGGAATCGATTTGGTCTCCATGGGAGAGAAGGGGATCCTAATCTCGGCCGACATCGTTTTCAGGTAATTGCCTTCAAAGGGGAGTGTCTGGGTCTGGATCCTCGGTTCGGCAAAGTAAGTGTCAGCGATCAGGGTGGTGACAAAGAACTGCTGTTTGAATGAGACCCACCTGATCTTTTCGTTTTTCAGGAATTTTTCCTCATCTTTCGTCTCGCTGAGGTAATCCACTTTGTCTTCCAGGTACTTGTAGTAAACGGTCGTATTGATCCGCTCCATTTTGAGGCTCTTCTCCTGACGGGTGAGGTCCTCTTTCCAGTTCAGCACCAAATAGTTGGTGGAGGCATCCATAAGATCCTCCATTCCCTGAAAGTTCAGCTGGTACCCCAACATGTACTTGTTCCCATAGAATGTAAACAGGTATTCAACATATTTGGACTTGTCAAAGCCCTCTATTCCGTTATCGGGGTATAGCCGCATGGCAAACTGCACGGAGTCGTTGCCCGAAACCGTGACAGAATCGTTCTCCAGAGGATTGATGCTCATCCAGACAGGCTGAAAATAAAGCCGTTCCGTATTGATCAGCCGGTTACTGGAGAAGAAGGAGAACCCGAAATGGAGGGAGTCGGGATCCATCAGGATGGTGGGGTTTCCCTCCCAGGTCTTGTATTTTTTCAGTTCGATCTTTTCAGGTCTGCCTCCTTTTGAATTGATCCTGAGTTTCAGCAGATCCGTTTCAACCACGATGTATTTCTCCTCACCGGAAGCGGCATTGGCAAAGTGTCCCAGTTCATCCTTCAGCTCCATCCGGATCATCTCTGCGCTATCGATCACCTCCCCCTTCGCTTCCATTTCCTGCGCTTTTTTCAGCTTGTCAAGGGCCTGCCGGCCCGCGTTTGCCCGGATGGCAGAATCGCGCTTTTCCTTCATCACAAGGGCCAGCGAATCCTCCCGCTGCTTTTTAATCGCCAGCTCCTCTTTGGAGGGGGACATGAAATAAGAATAGGCTATAAAAATTCCAAAGATCAGGATCAGCCCGATGATGGTGTTTCTGTTCATAGAGTCCGTTTATTTTTTTCCGGCGGCATGATCAACAGCAGCTTTGACAAAGCTGACGAACAATGGATGGGGATTGGCCACAGTGCTCCGGTATTCTGGATGGAACTGCACTCCTATAAACCATGGGTGGTTTTTCAACTCAATGATCTCCACCAGGTTATCTTTATCATTGAGCCCCACAGGGATCATACCTTCACGTGTATAGGCTTCTTTATACTCATTATTAAACTCATAGCGGTGCCGGTGCCGTTCAGAGATATGCTGCTTCCCGTATATTTTTTCCAGTGTGGATCCTTTTTCAATCCGGCAGGGATAGGCCCCCAGTCTCATTGTTCCGCCAAGACCGGAGATCTTTTTCTGCTCCTCCATCATATCGATGACCGGGTAGGGGGCGGACCGGTCAAACTCGGTAGAGTGGGCTCCTTTGTATCCTAAAATGTTACGACCGAACTCAATGACGGCGCATTGCATTCCGAGGCAGATCCCGAAGAAGGGGATCTTATGTTCCCGCGCATACCTGATCGCTGTGATTTTCCCTTCAATGCCACGTTCCCCGAATCCCGGAGCCACGAGGATCCCGTCGAGGCCCTTCAGTTTCTCCTCCACATTGGTTTCATCCACATACTCCGAATGGATGGAGCGAACCTCCACCTTGCATTCATTGGCAACACCGGCATGGATAAATGCTTCGTTGATACTCTTGTAGGCATCTTTCAGTTCGACATACTTTCCGATCAATCCGATGGTCACTTTTTTGGAGGGGTTCTTGAGCGTATGCAGGAATTTCTTCCAATCATCCAGCACAGGTTCCCCTTCCGATTTCAGATCCACTTTCCTGAGGATCTCAAGGTCGAGGTTCTCCTTTTTCATCAGGATCGGCACATCATAGATCGTCTCCGCATCAATGCATTCGATCACCGCGGAGGGGCTTACGTTACAGAAGAGGGCGATTTTATTGCGAATCCCTTCGTTGAGGTTCTTTTCAGTCCGGCAAACGATGATGTCCGGTTGAACTCCCTGTTCCTGGAGCAATTTTACCGAGTGCTGGGTGGGTTTCGTTTTCAGTTCTCCTGCTGCTGCGAGGTAGGGTATCAGTGTAAGGTGGACAACCACGCAGGAGTTGCCGAGTTCCCATCGCATCTGACGCATGGCCTCAATAAAGGGAAGGGATTCGATGTCGCCGACCGTACCCCCGATCTCCGTAATCAGAAAATCGAAGTTTTCCCGGTTGGCTAACAATTTGATCCGGTATTTGATCTCATCCGTGATATGGGGGATCACCTGGACCGTCTCTCCCAGAAACTCGCCCTTCCTTTCCTTGGATATCACAGACTGGTACACCACACCTGTGGTGATGTTGTTGGCCTGGGAAGTCGGGATATTTGTAAACCGTTCATAGTGTCCCAGGTCAAGGTCGGTCTCCGCTCCGTCGTCCGTCACAAAGCATTCCCCGTGTTCATATGGGTTCAATGTACCGGGATCGATGTTGATGTAGGGATCGAGTTTCTGAATGGTGACAGAGAAGCCCCTCGCAACCAACAGCTTTGCAATGGAGGAGGAGATGATCCCTTTTCCTAAAGAGGAAGTAACACCACCGGTGACAAAGATGAATTTGGTTTTTGGCATGGATAAAAAACAGCTTTGGAGGTTCGTGCAAAGTTAAACCTTTTTCAGAAAGTTAATCCCGTCTCCGGAGATTATTCTCCTTCCGGGTAACGGGATATTATGTGGTTTGGATGATCCTGCGTTTGATGGCCAGGATCTCCGAAGCGATCTCTTCGATGGGTTTGGAGGTGACTGAAACCACAGGCCAGTCGTGGTCAAGGAATATAGTATTGGCATAATTCAGCTCCCGCTTGACATAATCGATGGAGGCATATTCCCCTCCGCTTCCGCCCAGGTATTGTTGCCTGACCGAGCGCAGTGAAGAGAGGTCTGCCGCCTCTGTGGTCAACCCAAAAACCCTTCCAAGGGGGAGCCTGGCAAGAATATCGGGGGGCTCCACTCCCAGGATCACCGGATAGTTGGCCACAAACCATCCCTTGAATGCCATGTAGATTGAGAGCGGTGTCTTGAAGGTCCGGGAAACCCCAACCAATACGATCTCTGCTTTCTCATACTCATGGTATCGCTGACCATCGTCATGGTTAAAGGCAAATTGCATGGAGTCGATCCGCTTGAAATATTCTTTGTTCAGGCTGAAAAAGAGCCCGGGTTCCTGTGAGGGAGTGTTGGCAAAGTAGAGTGAAAGGCGCCCCAACAAAGGCCCCATCAGGTCAATGGCATCCACGTTGTGGATCCTGGTGATGCGGACCAGGCTGTCGCGCAAGGCCTGTGAGACGAGGGTATGCACCACCATTCCCCCCGCTTCCTTCACCTCCGTGATCAGAGGTTCCAACTGCGTTTCGGTGCGCACTTCAGGCTTCAGCACAATATCCACGGTGGAGTTGGGGAACTGGGTGAGCGCCGCCATCAGCGTTTGCTCCGCCGTTCGTCCGGTACCGTCGGAAATGATAAAGATCGTTTTCATGGGTTGGTTGTGCGAAGCTACATTTTTTCATCCCGAATCCAAAAAAAGAGTGAATATTTTCCTCCAAAGAGATAAATCCGTAATTTTGTCTCCCCTCTTCATCAAGCGAATAACACATATAAAACATCACATACATGAGTAAGATTAACGTTGGAATTAACGGGTTTGGAAGGATCGGGAGGCTCACATACCGCGCGCTTCTCGCCAAACCGAATATCGATGTCGTAGCGATCAACGACCTCACAGATGCCAACACACTGGCGCACCTGCTGAAATATGATTCCGTGCACGGGAAGTTCCCCGGAACCGTTGCGGTGGAGGGAGATGCCCTTGTAGTGAACGGAAACAGGCTGAAGGTCATGGCCGAGCGGGATCCGGCAAACCTGCCCTGGGGAGCGCTTGGCGTGGATGTCGTGATTGAGTCGACCGGGATCTTCAGGAACCGGGAAAAGATGAGCAAGCACATTGATGCCGGAGCCAGAAAGGTGATCCTCTCCGTTCCGGCCGACAAGCCTGAGGACGTGGATTTCACGGTAGTGCTGGGGGTCAACGACGACCTGCTCACACCCGATATGAAATACATCTCCAATGCCTCCTGTACCACGAACTGCCTGGCTCCTGTTGCCAAGGTGCTGAACGACAGCTTCGGGATCGTAAAGGGCCTGATGAACACGATCCATTCCTATACCAATGACCAGATCATCCTGGATGCCCCCCACAAAGACCTTCGAAGGGCGCGTGCGGCTGCCGTGTCGATGATCCCAACGAAAACCGGGGCCGCCAAGGCGATCGGACTGGTCATTCCCGCCCTTGACGGAAAACTCGACGGATTTGCCGTCCGCGTTCCCACCCCGGATGGTTCCATGGTGGACCTCACGTGTGAGCTGGCAAGAAACATCACGATCGACGAAGTGAATGCCGCAATGAAAGCAGCTGCCGAAGGCCCGATGAAGGGCATCCTCGAATACCTTACCGATCCTTTGGTAAGTGTGGATATTGTCGGAAATCCACACTCCTCGATCTACGATTCGGGCATGACGAAGCTGATCGGCGGGAACTTCCTGAAGATCATCTCCTGGTATGACAATGAGTTTGGATATTCGTGCCGCATGGCTGATCTGGCAGAGAAGGTGGCGACACTGTAACCTGAAGGATTCCGGAACAAACTGTTATTCATTGTCTTTGCTTTCCGATAGAGGTCTCTCCTATCGTTACGTGGTCTTTTGTATTGTTTTTACCTGACAGGGAAACCCTTCTCAGGTTTCTTCGTATACAAAATTTAGTATTTTTAATCGGTCAAACATAGAGAAGAACCCCTTTTTGATGGAGATCAATGATCAACTGATCGTATTTATCCTTGACAACCAGCTGCTGGCTATCCCTCTTCAACTGGTGGAGAGGGTTATCAGAGCCGTGGCGATCACCCCCTTGCGAAATGCGCCAGCCGTAATCCCAGGGATCATTGATTACCATGGGACGGTTGTCCCGGTATTCAGTCTCAGGAAACGCCTGGGCTTTCCTGAGAAACCGCTTGCCTCATCCGACAGGTTTCTGATCCTGCAGCTTGCTTCCCGAAAGCTGGCCTTGGTAATAGACGAGATTCACCATATCACCACAGATGGGGAGAATCCGCTTCCTGACCCGGAGAAGCTTGAAGAAGCTTTGGAAACAGAGGGTATAACCCGTTGCAAGGATGGGCTGATCCTGATCTATGACCCTGAGAAGTTCCTTTCATCATCGGAGGTGTTTGAGCTCCAGAAAGCATTGAAGCAATTGAAGAGGAAGGAGGATGCGTCGCATGAGTGATCCCTCAAGGATGGCATTGGCAAGCAGGGTTGTCGCGAAACGACTGGGGTTGCATTACCCTGAGAACAAATATTCCGATCTCTCTTCAGGGATCAATAATGCTGCTGTGGAACTGGGTTTTGGGGAAAAGAAAGAGGAATTTATCTCACGTGTGATCGATCAAACACTTTCAGGAAAGGAATTTGATGTTCTTGCTGAACAGCTCACCATAGGGGAAACTTACTTTTTCAGGGACCGGAAGATTCTCGATGCCTTCCGGGAGATGATCATTCCGGCCATCGTGAAGGAACGGGAAAACACCACAAGGACCATCCGAATCTGGAGCGCAGGATGTTGTTCAGGGGAGGAGCCCGATACGCTGGCGATCATCCTGACAGAGAGCCTTCCCGATATCACCTCATGGAACATCCTGATCCTTGCCACAGATATCAACAGGCGGTTTCTGCAAAAAGCTAGGAACGGCATTTACACCCCCTGGTCTTTCCGGGAAACCCCCGCTGAGATCCAGCACAAGTATTTCACCCATTCAGGCAAGCAGTTTGAGATCTCACCAGGGATACGGAACATGGTGAAGTTCATGCCACTAAACCTGGTCAGCGACCCATTTCCCACGGAAACGACGGACACCCGTTCCATGGATGTGATCTTCTGCCGGAATGTACTGATGTATTTCTCTTCCGAAACAGCCAGGAATGTGGGGGCGAAATTTTATCATTCCCTGGCCGACAATGGCTGGTATATCACCAGCCAGGTGGAGTTATCGGATGAGCTCATCCCCATGCTCACCAAGGTCAGCTACCAGAACTCATTCCTCTACCGTAAGATCCATAAACAGCCTGGACCAGGGAAGAAGGAACAGGTCATTGTCAGCAGGAGACCGGTATCTCAAGCTCTTGCACCTCAAGCAAAAGGTTCAGCCAAAGAGCATCAATTGAATAAAAAGCGCCATCCGGCTCCCGAAAAAACCTCTTCTGATAAGGCACCGGAACCTGAGCCCGGTCTTCTTTCCTTGGCAAGGGACCTTGCCAATCGCGGTGAGTTCAGCCATGCAGCAAAGCAACTTGAGCAGTTGATCGTCGCCGATCGGGTAAATCCCGAAGCCTTTTATCTGCTTGGGACGGTACTGTTTGAACAGGGGGAGATGGATGAAGCGGAAAAGAACCTGAAAAAAGCACTTTACTTAGACCCTCATCATTTAATGGCTCATTTTCAGATGCTGACGCTGTGTTTGCGAGCCGGCAAAAAGAAGCAGGCTCAGATACACAGACGGAATATAGATAAAATGCTTGAGGAGTATCAGGATGAGCAAGCCATTCCCGAAAGTGAAGGGATGACTGCAGGGAACCTCAAGAATCAGTTAGCCTATTTAAATAACTCCATTTATGATGGATGATCAGGAAATACTCAAGGAGAGAGCCCGGATACTCGCGGATCCTGAAACCGATCGTTTTCTTCCCGCGGAAGAGGGGAAAGAGGTACTCGGGTTCCTGCTCTCAGGAGAACATTACGCCATCGAGACAAACGTAGTCAGGGAGGCGATCACGATCCATGAAATAACCCCTATTCCAGGAACCCCTTCCCATCTTCTTGGAGTAATGAATGTCAGGGGAAGGATCATTCCGGTAGTTGACCTGAAGCAGTTTTTAGGCATGGAAAGAGAGGGCATTGAACACGCTACACGAGCGATCATTCTTGAAAGGGGATTCTATGAAATCGCTTTTATCCCTGATGCCCTCCTTCCGATTCAATGGATCCCAGGCACTCAGGTCAAACCGGCACCCGCTACGTTGAAAGGTTTGGGAGCCGAGCTTTTGCTGGGGGTGATGGAGGATGCCACCATCCTGGTAGATGGTGACCAAATGATCAATAAACTTGAAACCTCGCTGAACAATAAGAAAATTTAGTAGCACAACCCAAATAAAGGAGAATCAAACATGAAATCTGGATTTATTAGCACCACCCGGACGCAGTTATACCTCGGAGCAGGGACCATCCTCCTGTGCGTTGTCATTGTGATCCTTGCAGGTATTTTCGGCACTCACCGGATTGATGGGATCTACAAAAAGATCGAACGATCACATCAGATCATCAACATGCTTACTGAGATGAAAGCGGATCAGAACAGCAACCACGCCCTTGCCATGCAGTTGGTGATGACCAAAGACCCTGCTAAGCGTCTTGAAATAGAGAACGAGATCCGTTCACAATCTGACCTGATCACCACGTTTCATGGCAACCTGGAGCAGTTGTTACTTGATTATCCTGATATCCTGGGAAAGTACAAAGAGATAGAGGGATTGTTTTCCGATTACAGAAAAAACAGGGAGCAAGAGATTTTATTGCTGAAAGAGGGGAAGAACGAAGAGGCTGAGATGTTCACAACCACCACCCTGATGCCTTTTAATGAAAGACTGTATGACATCATCAGTGCCATTCAGTCAGATCTCATCGGGAGAAACCAGCAACTCACCATGGAAGCGACAGAGGTAAGCAAGAGTGCCCGGATCCTGATCTGGATTCCCGGAGCGATCTCCATCCTGGTGGTGGGATTGATGGTTGCCTGGGCCAGGTGGGTGATCCGAAGCCTGAGCAGGGAGATCATGGAAGGGACTGAAATCCTCGATGTGACGGCCACTGAGATCCTGACCACAGCCACGGAGGTGTCGACCGGAGCAACTGAGACGGCTACCTCGGTGGCAGAGACCACCACCACCATTGAGGAGGTTCGGCAAACCTCACAGCTGGCCAACCAGAAAGCGGTCAAGGTGCTTGAGAACTCTCAAAAAGCTGCTGAAGTTGCTGATTCCGGAAAATCGGCCGTCAGGAAAACCATTGAAGGGATGGAGCTGATTAAATCGCACATGGAGCTGATCGCTCAGAGCATCGTACAACTTGCTGATCAGAGCCGTGTGATCGGAGACATCACCACTACAGTGAACGACCTGGCAGATCAATCGAATCTCCTTGCCGTGAATGCAGCCATTGAAGCTGCAAAAGCCGGTGAGCAGGGGCGGGGGTTTGCAGTGGTGGCCCAGGAGATCCGCAGTCTGGCTGAGCAGTCCAAGAAATCGACCGCACAGGTGAAGGAGATCCTGAACGAGGTTCAGAAGTCTATCAGCCATGCCGTAATGGCCACGGAGCAGGGAAGCAAAGCGGTTGAGAGGGGCGGCAGCCTCGCGAATGAGAGTGGGGATGTGATCGATCTGCTTTCAGAAACCGTGGAGGAAGCGGCCCAGTCGGCGCTTCAGATCTCCTCTTCAACGCAGGAGCAAATGGCCGGCATGGACCAGATTGTGCCTGCCATGGAAAATATCAAGCAGGCCACCGAACAAAACGTGATCGGAACCAAGCAAGGACAGATCGTGGCCACCAATCTTGCCAAACTCGGAGAGACATTTAAAACGGCTGTGAAGAAATTCAACGTATAATAGCTATCATGGACAGTAAACAGGAAGCGTTTCTGAAAGAACTCCTGGCTGATTTCAAGGTCGAGGCTGCCGAGCATTATCAGGCTATCGTCAATGGCCTGATTGAACTGGAGCAACAGTGGCCGGAAGAGCTCAACCAACATCTGATTGAAACGACGTTCCGTGAAATCCACAGCCTTAAAGGAGCCTCCCGGGCTGTCAATCTTCCTGAGATTGAGTGGTTATGCCAGAGCGGAGAGCATGTCTTCCATTTACTGAAAGATGGGAAGCTCTCTCTCGCGCAGGAGATCTTTGACGTTTTCCACCACGTGATGGATACCCTCCGGATCATGCTATCGGAGGTGGAAAACAAAGAGAAATCGATTCGCATTGACACGATAAAAAACCTGCAGAGGAAGCTGGAAAGAGCCACCCTGTCATTCCGTAAAGAGACGAATGAGATCCCTCCGCCTCCACTCTATCAAACAGCACCATCTCAACCGGAAGTCACCCCTGTGGCTGTTCAACCTCCCTCTCAGGAGAACCAGAAAACGGCGGAGGAGATAATCCCGGAAACGATGCCCGACACCGGCAGCATCCGAATCTCCACGAAAAAACTGACAGACATCCTGAGCCAGGCTGAAGAGTTGATCCCAGCCAAGATGGCATTGCAGGAACACATCAAAGGCCTCAGTGAGATCCACTCAACGAATGAATCCCTTCAGAAGCTTTACAACACGGCCAGCCAGTTCCAGCGTTCCTTCTCCCGGACCATTGATGATCTGCTGGTCAGCGTCAAAACGACCCTGCTGTATCCTTTTTCGACTGTGCTGGATATGATGCCCAAAGTGGTCAGGGACCTTGCACGGGAGCAGAAAAAAGAGGTGTTGTTAACCATCAAGGGGAAGGAGATCGAGATTGACCGCCGGATCCTGGAGGAGATGAAGGACCCGCTGATCCATCTGATCCGGAACTCTGTGGATCACGGGCTTGAGGTTCCGGAAGAGAGAACAAAGAACGGGAAGCCGCCGAAAGGAGCGCTTTCGATCGTCATCCTGCAGGAGACCAATCAGCAGGTGATGATCCGCATTTCAGACGACGGCCATGGTATCAGCAAGAAAAAAGTGCTAGAGGCTGCCATCAGGAACGGTTTTATAACTGCAGAAGCAGCAGGGAAACTTACCGAGCAGGAAATTTATGCCCTGATCTTTCGTTCAGGGATTTCCACAAGCCAGTTCATCACCGATCTTTCGGGAAGAGGGCTGGGGATGGCCATTGTTTTTGAGAAGATCGTGAAGCTTGGCGGCACAATTTCCATTGAATCCGCCGAAGGGGCAGGCACCACGTTCATTATCCTGTTGCCCCTGACCCTTTCAACATTTCATGGGATCCCCGTCACTGTTCAGGACCAGCTTTTCATTATCCCGACCAATTCTGTCGACCAGGCCATCCGGATCACTCCGGATGAGATTAAAACTATTGAAGGCACTCCGGCTATCTCGCTCAACGGGCAGATGGCGAGCCTGGTCTATATGAGTGATGTCCTGGGAATCCCATTCAGGAAATCCAAGAAACCAGGGGACTCTTCCGTCCCAGCGTTGGTGATCGGAACGAACATGAGCCGTTTGGTTTTTATCATTGATGAGGTGATGGGTGAGCAGGAAGGAATTGTCAAGGACCTTACACCCATACTGGGCAAGGTGAAGAATATCGCAGGGGCCACCATTCTTGGGAACGGAAAGATCGTACCGGTATTGAATGTTTCAGAACTGCTTGAGTCTGCTGCACGCATTGCCTCCGGTACGGCTGTGAAGACAGTTTCGGACCGGATGGCCATGGAGGAGACCAAGACGCAGACCATCCTGGTGGCGGAAGACTCCATCACGGCAAGATCCCTGATCCGGAATATTCTTGAGACGGCAGGATACAGTGTCAAGACTGCCGTGGACGGCCTGGAAGCCTATCAATTGTTGACAAAGGAGGGGTTTGATCTTTTGGTATCGGACGTCGAGATGCCCAGGATGAACGGATTTGAACTGACCGCCAGGATTAGGGAGGATCAGGCATTGAGAGAATTGCCGGTGATCCTTGTGACGGCTCTGGAGACAGCCGAAGACAGGCAGCGGGGAATGGATGCAGGGGCCAATGCCTATATCAATAAGAGTAGCTTTGAACAAAATAACCTGGTGGAAACAATTCACCGGTTGATATAATGGAAAGGGAGAAACTAATCCGGGTATTGATCGTGGATGATTCCGTCACAGCAAGGAATCTTCTGAAACTGCTGCTTTCCATGGATCCCCGGATTGAAATTGCGGGCATGGTCTCCAACGGGAAGGAGGCGGTTTCGTTTGTAGAAAAGGAGAAACCCGATGTCATCAGTATGGATATCCATATGCCGGTGATGAACGGTTTCGAAGCGACCCGCCAGATCATGGCGACAAACCCGGTGCCGATCGTGATTGTTTCATCGGCATACAATTCCAGTGAGACCCAACTTTCCTTCAAGGCACTGGAGGCGGGGGCGCTGACCATCCTACCCCGGCCGGTTGGCCCCGGGCACGTGGATTTCGAGAGAGACGGCAAACGCTATCTTTTCACAATAAAATCCCTTTCCGAGGTCAGGGTCGTCAGACGGAGGCAGGGGCAACCCCCATCCACGTTCGAGCAACCGAAACCCTCCTCATACGTTGCAACCTCCCGGGAAAAGCAGGCAGAAAATATTACCGGCGGCATTGTAGCCATCGGAGCATCTGCCGGGGGGCCGTCAGCGCTTCAACTGATCATGAAGGGAGTTCCTTCTGATTTTCCATTCCCCATTCTCATCGTTCAGCATATCGACAAGGGATTTGCCGAAGGGTTTGCCCAATGGCTCGGACAACTTTCTTCGGTTCCCGTGATCATTCCGCAAGACGGCGACAGGCTTCTCCCCGGAAGGGCCTATTTGGCTCCGGGGGACCATCACCTTGGAGTCCGTGAAAAGGGAATTGTCACCCTCTCAAAGGAAGTGCCTGACCACGGACTACGGCCCTCTGTCAGTTATCTCTTCAGAAGTGTTGGGGACTGTTACGGAAAGAGGGCTATGGCGCTTCTTCTCTCCGGCATGGGACAGGATGGGGCCAAAGAGCTTAAGACGTTAAAGGAGATGGGAGCATTCACCATCGTTCAGGATAAAGAGAGCTGCCTGGTGTACGGAATGCCTGGAGAAGCCATCCACCTGGAGGCCTCATGCCACGTCCTCCCACCTGAAAAAATGATTCAGGCAATCATCGATCATTCACATCATTTTCAACATAACAATCATTAGTAACATGAAGAGCGGATACAATATCACATTCGAAGAAGGGTATATCCTGGCTGTTGAAGACTCTGTGGTCCAGGCCAAACGCCTGAAGCATTTTCTGGACGAAAACCAGTTGAACAACAAAGTGTTCCATACAGCACAGGAGGCCCTGGAAGAGGCGTTTGCTGATCCTCCCGTCCTGGTGATCAGCGACATCGTGATGCCCGGGATGGACGGCTATGAGCTGTGTAAAAAGATCAAGCAATCACCTGAACTGAAGGATGTCCCTTTAATCCTGCTGACCTCGCTCAGGGATCCTTTGGATATCATCAAGGGGTTGCAGGCCGGCGCCGATAATTTCATTACAAAACCTTATGAAGAGAAATACCTTCTTTCCCGGATCCATTACCTGCTTGCCAACCGGGAGATCAGACGTGCCGGAGGCGGTGAGATGGTCCTTGAAATTGTTTTCCGCGGAAATAAATATGCCATCAATTCGGATAAAAAGCAGATCCTCGATCTTCTTCTCTCCGTGTATGAAGCTGCTGTTCAGCGCAATGACGAACTGATCCTGGCCCAGCAGCAGCTACAGGAGATGAATGAGAACCTGGTCTCCGCCAACCGGGAGCTGGAGGCATTCTCCTATACCGTTTCCCACGACCTTCGTTCCCCGCTGCATACCATCTATGGCTATACACAGCTGATGCTGGAAGATTATGCAGACCAGGTTGAACCTGAGGCTATCGGGTTCCTGGAAACGATTCTGAATGCCACCAGGAACATGTCAACGCTGATCGACGACCTGCTGAAGTTTTCACGATCGGGCCGGGCTGTCCTGCAGAAGGAACCGGTCAACCTGTCGGAGACCGCTCATGAGGTGATGCAGCTGATCCGCCAGAGAGACCCGAACCGGAACATTCTTGTTAAAGTCCAAGAAGGGGTCACAGGTGTTGGGGACAAAAACCTTCTGGGCATTGTCTTTGATAATTTGCTTGGAAATGCCTGGAAATATTCCATGAAAAACAGCGATGCGGAGATCGAGTTCGGGCAAACAGAGATCGATGGAGAGAAGGTCTTTTTTATCAAAGACAACGGAGCAGGATTTGACATGTCGAAGGCAAGCAACATGTTCAGTCCTTTTACACGGTTTCATACCAGTGAAGAGTTTCCCGGAACAGGTGTCGGATTGGCAACGGTGAAAAGGATCATCGATAAACACGAGGGCCGGATCTGGGCCGAAAGCGAGGTTGGAAAAGGGGCTGTGTTCTATTTCACCCTTCCCGGTTGATGTTTTTTTTTTAAGTTTGCCTCCTCAAACGCAAACTGATGATCAAATACTGGATTGCCCGTCAGATGGTGAAGCGTACCAAAAGCAAGCAGCTTCCCGTCGAGATCCTTGAGCAAAAACACGTTGACCCTTCAGAACCTTTTCCCAACGACAGTTCCTATTTTTATGGAGGTGATAAACAGGGGAACGCCTTTATCACCCGTATGGCATTCCGATGGACCACCCGTCCTCATGAATACTGGCTTGATTTCTACCTGAAGGGATCAGGTTTCTTTGGGATCAGGGAGGATCCGGGTCCCGACGGGGAGGGATTCCAGCAGGGGAAATTAACATACAAACCGGTGGAAGTGGGCCGTATCTGGCGTGTAACCTATGAAGGGAAGGTTCTGGATGAGCTGAAGCAACCCCACCACTGTAAAGTCGACATGTTGTTCACCGGGGAGCATCCCATTTATGATTTTGCCAAAAGCTCCGACCAGCGGATGATCGCCCGGGCAATCGCCAATGAGAAATGGACCAAAGAGTTCTTTCACCACATGAAGGATACCCACCAGGTGCATTACGAACAGACCGGGAAATTCACCGGCACGATCATGCTTGACGGCGTGGAGCACCCGATGGAGATGATGGCTTCGCGCGACCACTCATTCGGCTCAAGGACCTGGCTTACCTGGGATCGTCATTACTGGATCACGGGCATATCCGACAATGGTTACAGATGGACGGTGACCACCATCAAATGGCAATTTCTTGGAAGGCTGACGGCAGGTTTTGTGTTCGATCCCGACGGGCTGCCGGATGCCATCGTCGACTGCACTGATCTTGAGACCATCTCAAAAAACCAACTGGTCCCCAATCACGGATTCATCGATATCCATACCCGAAGCGGGAAACACCACAAACTTGAATTCCGGAGACACGGTGAGTTCCCCTACCTGCACGATGGGAAATACCATATGCGGGAAGGGATCGGTTCCTATAAATTCGATGGTATCGATGGACTTGGGATGGTGGAGTTCGGATTTCACGGAGACAGGCATGTATTGTGAAATAGCGAAATAGCGAAATAGCGAAATAGTGAAATAGTGAAATAGCGAAATAGCAAAATAGTGAAATGGCGAAAATAGAAGAGGTTTGGAGGAGGTAAATCCATTAAGAATAATTGATCTGACAGAGATCGGGAATGAGCCGGTCGGGGGGAAAGCCAAAGGCCTCAAGTGTTTGATCGATTTGGGACTAAAGGTTCCCGGAGGGCTTGTTCTGATTCATCCTAATGCCGGAAACATCAACCGTGACGAGTTGACCAGCCATCTTGAGTCGCTGGGTGACGGTCCGAAAGCTGTACGTTCCTCCGCAGTCAGTGAAGATGGTCACGAAGCCTCCTTTGCGGGACAGTTCGATACATTTTTGAATGTTGTGGGAGCCGAGGATATCTACCAGGCTGTTCTTCGCTGTGTGGAGGGTACTGCCGGGGAGCGGATCCATCATTATTCCAATCAGCGGGTCAGCAACGCCGACCTGCGCATGTCGGTGATCATCCAGAATATGGTGCCGGCTTCCTGTGCCGGTGTGTTGTTCACCGCCGATCCTGTAACCCACCGGCGTGACAAGTTCATCATCAATGCCGTGCCTGGATTGGGGGATGATCTTGTATCAGGAAAAGAGGACGGACACCATTATGAAGTTTTCAGAAGCGGTTCCGACCTGGATTCCGCTATCAAGTCGAACGGGCACCTGCTGACCTCCTGTCAGTTGAAGGAGCTCATGGAGGGTGCTCGGCTGGCGCATCAGCATTTCGGTCATCCGGTAGACATGGAGTGGGCGATCGATGAAAAGGGTTCGGTATTCTGGCTTCAGGCCAGGCCTGTCACCACATTAGACGAGGTTCACTACAATGAGTTGGATACGGTAAAGGGGGTCAGTAGCGATATTTGGACCCTTGGCAACATCGGGGAGATGATGCCTGGTGTAACCACTCCCCTCACCTATTCAGTGGTGGTAGATGCCATCGATTACGGCATGACGGTATTGGCAGATAGAGGGGGTGTCGTTAAATTACGGGAGCGTCGGGGGTATCAGTATATCCAGATGTTTTACAACCGGTTGTTCATCAACCTGACAAACATGATGGAGTACGCTTCAAAGATCTGGCTGAACAAGTCTGAAAATATCCAGATGGCATTGAGCGTCAAGGTCAATCCAACGATCAGGGAAAGCTGGAGAGCTCCCCTGGTCAAGCGGGTCATTAATTTCGGGAAGCAATCCCTTGCCGTGATCCGGGCCAGTCATTCCCTGAAGAAACTGAGAACCCTTGAAGCCGGATTCAGGATCGATCCTGCTTTACCTCCTAAAACGCTGTGGCAGACCTTAGGTGATGGGAAACAAGATGTTTGTGTGGGATTCGGGCATCATCTGATCAATTCGGGACAATCAGGGACACTCTATTCAGCATTCATGGGCATCATGACTGACGACAAACGGCTCCCTGATGCACGAGACCATCATATGGCCACCATCCTCCTTTCAAACATTCCCGACATTGAAAGCGCTGACGCGGTGAAGTCATTGGAATTCTTTTCCCAGCAGATCAGAAATCATGGATCCTTTGCTTCCCGCTTCATCTCGGTCTCGCCGGATGAGGCCGTAGATCTGATCAGGCAGGAGGCCCCATCGGAGATCCGGCAATTATACCATGAATTCATTATACGGCATGGTCACCGGTGCATCCGTGAAAGTGAACTCCGCGAGAAGACATGGGAAGAGAACCAGGGGCACCTGATGCAACTGTTACAGGCCAAGGTGAAGTTCGGGGATCTTCAGCACCGGACGATAGAGTTGCGCCAGGAAATAAAAAACACCTTGAGGAAACTGCCGGTTCATAAACGGTTTGTTTTCCGGGTTCTCCTCCCGACCGCCCGTAAGGCTGTAGCCCGCAGGGAGATATCCAAGGCCTTGTCGATCAAGATGGTAAATGAACTAAGGAAAGGTTATCGAGTCCTGGCTGCCAAGATGCGCGCAGCGGGATTCCTGGATGATGAGGACCAGATCTATTTTTTAACGCATGAGGAGATCGGATCTTTGTTTGATAAAAAAAACCATTCGCTGCTTGAGAAGGCCAACCGGCGCAGGAAGCTGCTTCCTGAAACAGACCGGTTACAGTTCAATGAGGTCTGTTTTGGTATCCCTGAGCCTGTTGAACAGCCAGAATTGGTTGAGGTCAAGGAGGGTCATCTTCACGGAACTCCTGTCAGCAGTGGGAAAACCAAAGCCCGTATTCGGATCATCCATCAACTGGAAGATGCCGACAAACTCGAGCGGGGAGAGATCATGGTTGCCTCCTTCACGGATATCGGGTGGACACCCTATTTCAGCATCATATCCGGGTTGATCACAGAGATCGGGAGTCCGCTTTCGCATGGTGCTGTAGTGGCAAGGGAATATGGGATCCCTGCTGTGGTGGGCGTCAAAGGGGCCCGGACGCTGCTTTCCGACGGCGAATTTGTATTGCTCGACGGGGACCGGGGCATCGTGGAGAAGTTTAAATCTTGATAAACCTTGTCATCAAGAGGCTGGTATCACCTTCTATCATCACAAGATACATCCCTTCCGGAAAGTTACTGATATCGCATACGATCCCTGACAACCCCTGTGCAGGAGTAAAGTGAACCATCTCCCCGAGAAGATTGTACATCCTTATCATTCCAAAAGCCATGGTTTTTCCACGAAAGGTGAGGGTTACCTTATCGTGTGCAGGATCCGGAAAGATGATCAGGTCACTGTGCCGAATTTCCGGTTCGTTAATTTCCAGGGTAGAATCGGAGCGCACCAGTCTGACAAAATTGAAAATCCTCACCACATCTCCCTGAGGGCCATGGCCATATGGATATGCAGCAGGATCGCCATCTTTGAAATCACTTCGCTGCGTGCCTGCCCAGAAAAAGGGATAATTGGCATTCCCTCCCTCATCGGTTATGGAGGTGCAGTTGAAAAGCGGGTCGATGGCGGCTGAGCCCGTGGTCTGGGGGCATCTCGTGTAATCTATGATGCTTTGCAGCTCTTTGGCGTTTGGCAGACGCCAGTCATTGTACCCCAGGTAATTTTCCTGATTCTTTTGATAAACCCAGGCAAGTGCCGCTTCCCAGTTCATCCCCTCGCCGCTGTCATCTTTATCCCAGATCAAACCGGTGGCATGGTCCATGATGGTTCCATCCCCCTGGTCGGTGAGGTCGTTCACACCATACTGTGCATCGATGATGCGTTCACCCGAAGTGGTATTGCCATACCGGAACTCAAAGTAGTTGGTATCCAGGAAAGGGTTCAGGTTCACCGGGTTGGGGCCGCTGGGATCGGTACCGCTGAAGAGAATGAGCGAATAAAGCTCTTTGATGGTGGGGAGCCTCCAGTCGGAATAACCGGCCAGGCTGAAGGTGTCAGCGCCGGCGACAGCCTCATTAAATGTCAGTTTTTCTGAAAAAAGATTCTTCTGCCACATCAGTCCGGTCACCAGATCGGTGACAGTACCATCACCATTATCCAGGTATGAAGGCTGAAATCCTTCGAACTGAGCATCCTGGCCATAGAAAGGCTCCCCTTCCGCCGGGGGATCAATCGGTATGATCGTATCATAACAGGTTTTCTGGCCGGTATCGACAATTTTAAAGGTCAGCGTTTGTCCGTATGATGAAACAATTGTCCAGGCAATCAGAAAGGATATCAGTGTGGTTGTTGCAGTTGTTTTCATAGTGCTTTTTGTTCAGTCACTTAACAATGAACTTCTTCGCAACAATCCGATCCGGGAAGGTTATCCTGACCATATATATTCCCGCCGGAATTTTCGTATTCAGATGAAATGAATCCGTACCGGCAGATCCAGGTTCAACGGCATAAACCATTTCACCGGTCACGGTGATTACTTCAATCCGTTGCAGATCCTCTCCTGTCGGAAGGATGATCGTAGCCTGTCCGTCGGAGGGATTCGGGAAGAGGAGCACATCAGATCCATTTCGATATTCCCGAATCCCGATGGTGGGATCGAATAATTCCGTCCTGAAGGTACTGTTATTGATCGTAGATGCATAGCAAAACCATGCTGAGCCCTGCGGATAGGGATTCGAGAAGCCGGTGACATACGTAGCCGGGAGTCCCTCATTGGCAGCAGTCCAGTTCATTCCTCCATCGGTGGAGATCTGGACCCCCTCCTGGGTAGATGCGCAATAGATGACTACAGGATAAGCCGGATGGATCAACAGGTCGGTCACCTGGGAATAGTTGGTCATGCTCAGGTTTGTCCCGGTCCAGGAAGCACCTCCATCTTCAGAGAGACAGACCGTCCCTGGATTGCCGTATCCGCCGCATCCGGCGAACACCTTATCGGGATCATCCTGACCGCAAACAATGGCTCCTCCCCATTTGTAGGTCACCGGGATGCCGGCACCGACCTCGTCCCATGTATTTCCCCCATCAGTGCTTTTGAGGAAACCTCCCTGGATCTCCGATTTATATCCGGCATAAATGATCTCATCATCAGAGTTGGGGTCAATCGACAGAAACCGGACAGAATAGAAGTTTTCGGCCGGCCCGATAAAGGTGTTGACCCAGTCCTCTCCCCCATTTGTAGTCAGATAGATAACGCTTGCCCAACCATTCACACCAAAGTTATTGCCCCCGATCAGGATAAGGTCGGGGTTGGTGGATGAAGCGGCAAGGGCGAAGATCTGTGTTTCGAAGAGGCTCCCGATATTCGGTCCCATATTCGTCCAGGTGGTCCCACCGTCAGTCGATTTGTACAATCCCTCCTGTGCAACACTGGAAGGCCCGTTCGACCAGGCATACATGGCTCCGTCGGCCCCGAACGTGACCTGGGAGAAGCGGGTCCCCGGCAAACCGGTGACAAGATCCCACGATTCAGCTCCATCCTGGCTGATGTAGCATCCTCCGGAATTTTCCGCTTCGAAACCGGCCAAAAGTTCCATTGGGTCCAGCGGGTTGATCTCGATATCGTCCACCTGCAGGGTAGCGATCCCATGGTTGGCATATTCCCAGGTAAGCCCTTCATCCGTGCTTTTACAAAGGGCAAGGCTCAGGAATCCGGCGTAAAGTTCATTCATATCTTCCGGGTTGATCACCAGGCAGCGGGCAGCCCCGTTCTCTCCGGCCCCGGTGGCATCAAAATTCCATGAGGCACCCCCGTCGGTTGAGTAATAGATGCCATCCCCCTCTGTCGCAACATACATCGTATTGATATCCTGAGGATTGATCAGGATATCATTGGAGACTTTATTGGGAAAGGAGGCCGAAATATTTATCCAGGAAGCCCCCTCATCGTCACTCTGATAAACTCCCATATACTGACTCCCAAAAAGCTGGCCACCGGCGACAAAGACTTTTTGGCCTGCCATGGCAACGGCATTGTAAGGAATCCCGGCAGGGAGGTTGGAAGTCCGGTTTTCCCAGGTGGCCCCACCATCAAATGACGCCACGATGCGGGCATCGCTGATGCCACTGTTTGAAACTGCGAAGATCGTCTGGCTATCGTCAGGATCCACACAGATGTTCACAACGTTCCATCCTAAAGGCAAAACGGAAGTGAGGTCAAAGGAGCTCCACGTGCTTCCGCCATCGGTGGTTTTCACGATGACCTGGTTAGTGGGAAGGGAGACATTGGAGACCAGTCCCACAAACAGTGTAGTGGAATCACCCGGATCGGTGGCGAAACAGAGGGCGTTGGTGTTGACGGGAATGTTTCTAGAATGCCACGATGATCCTCCGTCCTGCGATCGGAAGACCTTCCCGAAGGTATATTCACCGGAAGCAAAAAGCGTCCCGTCGGCAAGGGCTGCAAAGGCATTGACCTGATTGGAAGCGAGCCCGGCAAGTGCTGTCAGTACCGTCCAGTTCTCCCCCGCGTCGTCGCTCATAAAAGGAAGTCCGGCCGCTGCAAAGAGGTTCGTCGGATTTTGCGGGTCGATGGCCAGGTCCGTCACATCCCCTCCAAAGGGACCAACCGGGGCCCATGGATTGCCGGCGCTGACAAGGTTCTGTTCAACAGGCGGTTGTCTGTGCATTATGCGTTGCCGGTTCCCCTGATGGTCCATCTGTTGACCAAAGCCCTGCTGAGGAGCCAAGGGAATGAATGCAATCAAAAACAAAAAGAGTAACCATGTTTTCATTTTCATGAGTGTTTTATCCTACAATAATAGCAAAAAAAGGGATTGGGCCGGTGTCAAGCTGTTGGTGAGTATCTCCCACGGGCCAGATCGTCTCTCCGGTACGACCATCGCATAAGGGCCATGGCGGCCAGCAATACAATCAAGGCAAGGATGAAGGTTCCGGTGAATCCGATGTGTTCGTAAAAGTAAACCCCAAGCAGGGGAGCAAAGAGAGAGCGGAAGCCGGTCAGGGACAAGTGGACTGACTGGTAATCATCTGCTTCCTCAGGTTTGCAGAAATAGGCCGAGCCAATAAACCAGGCCAGGGCCATGGTAGCGGCAAAGATCCCATAGAAACCAAAGGCCGCCAGGAGCATGTAGTAAATTTTAATGCCGAACAGGTTGAAATTCCCCGCAACGTATTCCGACAGCATCAGAAAGAAGATATACACAAACAAGGCTCCGAATGTGAAAGCCGCGAATTTTCTCGGGTCAAGCCGGCTCAGTAATTTGCCGAAAAAAGGCAGCAGCAGGATCGCCAGGATGTTGTATGCATTCTTGTAGAAAGCCACACTGGAATAGTTCAGGTTCAACGCATCCTGAAAGAAAATATTGATGATGGTGACGGTGACCATGAATGAGAATCCGTACAACATGAAGCCGATCTCAAAATGCAGGTATGGCTTATTGGTCCTGAGAATGTTCACCATGGTCAGGATGGACTGGCGGACCGAGGCTATAAATCCAAGGGACTGAGATTGTTGGACAAGGCCGGAATAATTGATCCCGGAAAGAACAAAAAGGGAAACAACGCCCAGGATCCCGACAACCGGAAAAACGTATGTAAAGGCGAAATTGTCGTAGTCGAGGAGAGCCCCATAGGCAAAGGTGGCGATCAGGATGACGATCTTGTTCAGTGAAGTGGCATAGCTGTATAGCTTCCCAAATAAATCGTGACGGTAATTCGTTTTCAACAGAACATTGATCGCAGGGTAGATGATGATATTGCCTGAGAAGTAGACCAGAAAAACGAACAGAAACATATAGTGCCAACCGGGTTGCATTGCCAGGATCTTTTCATCATGTGGGATGATGCAAAGAAGCAGTAAGGGCAACCGGGTGACCAATCCGGTGGTCCTTAGCATCAGCTTTTTATTCCGGATCCTTTTCCGGAACTGGTTCATGACCACCAGGAAGAGAAAGACCACCATACTGAACTGAAAAAGGAAAGCCAACTGGTAGTTGGAGCCTTTCAGGCTGTGGATGAAGACATATTCGTTTAAGGCAAGCACGCCCAGGATGATCCCTTCAATGCCAGAATAGACCATATGCAGGCGAAACGCTTTTCGTTCGCGGATATCCAGGTTGTGCAGCATCCCCATCTGCTGTGTTTATCTCATGAGATTACCGGTCACTTGCCCCCAGGTTGTATATCTCCTGTATCTCTTTCAGCTTCTCTTTGAAATCAATCTGAAGATCGATCAGCGCTCCTGTCCGCATATTGAAGACCCAGCCGTGAACCAACGGATAACCCTTTGTCAGATAGGTTTTTTGAACCACAGCTGTCTTGATGATGTTCAAACATTGTTCCTCCACATTCAGTTCAACCAGACGGTCGTACCGTTGGTGTTCATCAGTGATGGCATTCAGTTCATGCCGGTGAAGGCGGTAAACATCCCTGATGTTCCTTAGCCAAGGGTTCAGGATGCCGAGATCGCGGGGCTGCATGGCTGCCTTCACCCCTCCACAGCCATAATGTCCACAAACGATGATATGCTGCACCTGTAGGTGGTATACGGAATAATTGATCACGCTCATCACATTGAGGTCATTATTGCAGACGAGGTTAGCAATGTTCCTGTGGACAAAGACCTCTCCCGGGCTGACCCCCATCAATTCTTCCGTGGCTACCCGGCTGTCGCTGCAACCGATGTAGAGAAAATCCGGATTTTGTCCTGCAGCAAGCTTGTCAAAGAACCCGGAATCATGTGATTTTTTCTCAGCGATCCAGCGTCGGTTGTTCTCAAAGATTTGTTCGTATGAAGTCATATGGCTATCAGTTCAGATAGTTCCGTCGGAGTGAGAGACGGTCGACATGGAGACCATCGGTCAGGAAGTTTTCAATGGTCTTGAATTGAATTTTAATCTCATCGAGTGCGGCCTCCAGATACGCTTCCCGTACTTCAAGCAACGGGCGAAGCATTTCAGCCTGCCGGTGTCCGGATTTTTTTGCCTCCCGGATATAGCGTTCAGCCACCGGCTTGAGGAACGTATTGGAGAGGAAATAATCTTTCCGGGCATTTTCTTCTGAAACGCCCAGAGCCACCAGCAGCAGAAAGGTAGCCAGTCCGGTCCGGTCTTTTCCCGCAGCGCAGTGATACATCAGCGGAAGCAAGTCGGTAGTGGCAAGCAGGCTAAAGAATTCCGTGAATTCATTATGGTGATCACGGATCATCCGCCGGTAATCCTGAACCAGAATCATCTCAAGCCCTGAAGCATCATGCTCTTTCAGCATCTGTTCTGCCCCGTCCCTTGCCGAATCGGGAATCATGAGCCGATTTACCTCTTCCACTGTTTCGATGCGAGGTGTCGGATGCAGGAGCAGCTCCCTGTCGGCGCGAAAATCGATGATCATCCTGATCCCGATCCTCCTTAACCTTCCGAGATCCTCTTCGGAAAGTCTGGAGAGGTCTCCGCTACGGTATAGCAGACCGGGTTTCACCCTTCTGCCATCCATGGTTGGAATGCCTCCAATATCCCTAAAATTCGGCTGATGCAAGAGTACTGGAGGTTGTCCGGGAGCCTGTCGAAACATGCCTGCAAAGGTAGTAAAATGCACTTACCTTGCCCGTGTCATCCAGCAGGATAATTTGAGGATACCCTTGGTCAATGTGAACCTGAAAGGAGTCAGATCAATTCTGGTGACCAACTGGTTTTGTCCATGGATGCTATTTTTTCCCACAGACATGGAAAACCGGTAGAGATTGAAAAAGAACTGCTGAAGCCGGGTATCCGCCATTGGTTTCCCATTCACCTGAACGACTCTGGCTATCAGGGCATCCCGCCGGATCATGGCATCGGAGATCTCCAGATGATCCCCTTTTGTCAACACAAGACCCGAGCGATCCTCCGCCCTGATCAACCGGTGGATAAAGATGAGACTGTCTTTGACAAATGCCACGATCTCGCCTTCCACATAGGGTTCCTCGTTTTTGCGCTGAAGCGTCAGCAGGTCCCCCTGATGGATAAAGGGCTTCATAGAGCTTCCGTTGGCTCTGACCTCTGCCCTGCCGGAAGTCAAAAGCTGTTCCAGAAGGAGATCCAGTTTCACTTCGTCGAAATCGCTCATCGGATACACCTCCATCGTTGCAACCTGACCCGGATTGCAATTGTAAGAAACAGGTAGTAAAGTAAGCCGGCAAGAAATACGAGAGGGGAAAGGAGGTAGAAAGCCAGTTGGATGACCGGATAAAAAAGTTTCTCTGTCAGAACGATCTG
>Ga0172367_10000784_pt1 | contig 48234 bp, 52 predicted proteins | sample Lak10m_FD_114542 | JGI IMG/M metagenome (GOLD analysis project Ga0172367, IMG submission 114542) | Freshwater microbial communities from Kabuno Bay, South-Kivu, Congo - kab_022012_10m | ecosystem: Environmental > Aquatic > Freshwater > Lake | place: Democratic Republic of the Congo: South-Kivu...
GCGCGCCGCCAACCGCTGCCGCATCACCATTTACACGGCCCGGCCCGGCGTCGTGATCGGCCGCAAGGGCGCGGAGATTGACAAGCTCAAGGAGGAGTTGAGCAAGATGACGGGCAAGGAAGTTTACGTGGACATCATCGAGGTGAAGTCCCCGGAGGCCGACGCCCAGCTCGTCGCGGAGAACATCGCGCTCCAGCTTGAGCGCCGCGTTTCGTTCCGCCGCGCGATGAAGAAGGCCGTGCAGACCGCGATGCAGATGGCGGGCGTGCAGGGCATCCGTGTGCGGTGCGCAGGCCGCCTCGGCGGCGCGGAAATCGCCCGCGTGGAGAAGTATCTCGAAGGCAGCGTCCCGCTGCACACGCTGCGCGCGAACATTGATTACGGCTTCGCGGAGGCGAAGACGATGTATGGCAAGCTCGGCGTGAAGTGCTGGATTTGCAAAGAAGAGCCGAAGGACAAGGACGCCAAGCCGGCGGCCCCCGCTCCGGCTCCGGTCAACGGCAATTAACTTTCAGACTGAGGACTCGATATGGCGATGATGCCCGCAAGAGTGAAGTATCGCAAGATGCACCGTGGTGCGCGCCGTGGCCTGGCCACGCGCGGCAACACCGTGGCGTTTGGCGAGTATGGGCTGATGGCGCTCGAGCGCTGCTGGCTGGACAACAAGGTCATCGAGGCCTGCCGCGTGGCGATTTCCCGTCACATGAAGCGTCGCGGCAAGATGTGGATCCGTGTTTTTCCGGACAAGTCGTTCACGAAGAAGCCCCTCGAAGTGCGAATGGGCACCGGCAAGGGCGGTGTCGAGGGCTGGGTCGCGGTCATCCGCCCCGCCAACGTGCTGTTTGAAGTGGACGGCATCCCCGAAGTGATGGCCCGCGAGGCGATGCGCCTGGCGGCCACCAAGATGCCCATCAAGACGAAGTTCATCGCGCGTCACGCGCACGCCTGACCATGAAATTTGCCGAACTCAAAGACATGACGGTGGCCGAGCTGGCCGTCAAGAGCCGCGACCTGCGGCAGGAGCTGTTCAACCTGCGCCTGCAAAAAGCCACCGCGCAGCTCGAAAAGCCCTCCCGCCTGCGCCTCCTCCGCAAGGACATTGCGCGTGTCGAGACCCGCATCACCCAGCTCCGCCAGCAGTCCGCGCAACCCAAAGCCGCCTAAGCCATGCCCGACTCCGCGAACAACATTGAGCGCCATCAGCGCAAGGAACGCACCGGCGAGGTCGTCTCCAGCAAGATGCAGAAGACCATTGTGGTGAGCGTCAAGCGCCGCTTCCCGCATCCCCAGTTCAAGAAGGTGGTCACCAGCTTCAAGAAATTTTACGCGCACGACGAGAAGTCCGAGGCCAGGGTCGGCGACATCGTGCGCATCGAGGAGACCCGGCCGCTCTCCAAGACCAAGCGCTGGCGTCTGGTGGAAATCGTCGAGCGCGCCCAGGAACAGGCGCAAGTCACGGCCTAACCCGAACCGACCATGCTCCAAATCCGCTCCATCCTCGACGTGGCCGACAACACCGGCGCCAAGCGCGCCGCGATGATTGGCGTCCAGGGCCGTAATCAGACCTATGCCGCCGTCGGCGAAGTCATCAAGTGCCACATCAAGGAGGCCGCCCCCGACGGCACCGTGAAAAAGGGCGAGGTCTGCGACGCCGTGGTCGTGCGGACCCGGCAGAGCATCCGCCGCGCGGACGGCTCCTACCTGCGCTTCGACCGCAACGCCATCGTCATCATTGATGCCGAGCGCAACCCGAAGGGGACGCGCATCTTCGGTCCCGTGGCCCGCGAGCTGCGCGACCTGAAGTTCATGAAAATCATTTCGCTCGCCCCGGAGGTCATCTAGTTATGCCCAGCAAACTTCATGTGAAACGCGATGACGAAGTGGTCGTCATCACCGGCAAGGACAAAGGCAAGCGCGGCAAGATCATCTCCGTGGTGACCAAGACCGAGCGCGTCTTTGTCGAGGGCGTGAACGTCCAGAAGAAGCACGTCCGCAAGAACCAGCAGAACCCCAACGGCGCGATCCTCGAACGCGAAGGCCCCATCCACGTCTCGAACGTGATGCTGGCCGCCAAGTTCGACGCCCGCGCCGCCAAGCGCGGCACGCCCGCCGCCGAGCCAGCCAAAGCCTGACGCGTATGGAATCCCGACTTTACAAGAAATACATCGAGGAGGTGCGGCCCGCGCTCATCGAGAAGCGCCAATACAAGAACCTCCATCAGGTGCCGAAGATGGAGAAGATCGTCCTCAACATGGGGGTGAGCGCGTCGCTCGAGAAGAGCGCCATTGACGACGCCGCCAAGGATCTGACCGCGATCACCGGCCGCAAGCCCGTCATCACCAAGGCGCGCAAGAGCATCGCCAACTTCAAGGTGCGCCAGCACCAGCCGGTGGGCTGCTTTGTCACCCTGCGCCGCGACGCGATGTATGAGTTCTTCGACCGCCTCGTCGCCACCGCGCTGCCGCGCATCCGCGACTTCCGCGGCATCAGCCCGCGCAAATTCGACGGGCGTGGCAACTACTCCATCGGCGTCTCCGACCAGACGATTTTCCCGGAGATTGACCTGGACAAGATCAAGCGCCAGCAGGGCATGGACATCACCATCGTCACCTCCGCGCCGACCAACGACGAGGCGCGCGACCTGCTCAAGCTGATGGGCATGCCCTTCGCGGAGAAATAGTTTAACGAACCCAGATTATGGCCAAGACCTCCTGGTTGGAACGCAACAAGCGCAAGCAGGCAACGGTGAAGAAATTCGCCGCCAAGCGCGCCGAGCTGAAGGCGAAGAAGGATTACGCCGGCCTCGCCAAGCTGCCGCGTGACGCGTCGCCCGTGCGGCTCGTGAACCGCTGCGCCGTCTCCGGCCGCCGCCACGGCTTCATCCGCAAGTTCGGCGTGTCCCGCCTGACGTTCCGCGAGCTGGCGCTGTCCGGCATGATCCCAGGTGTCACGAAAGCGAGCTGGTAATTATGAGCGACCCCATTGCTGATTTGTTGACCCGCATCCGCAACGCCGGCAACGCGTTGCTGCCCAGCGTCGAGATCCCGCATTCCAAGATGAAGGAGAGCATCGCCCACATCCTCAAGCGCGAGGGCTACGTGAGCGACGTCGCCGTCGAGGGTGCGGTCGCCAAGAAGAAGATCAGGGTCAAGCTCAAGTATGCCGGCCGCAAGAGCGTCATTGACGGCCTCCAGCGCGTCAGCTCGCCCGGCCTGCGCCGCTACGTCGGGGCCACTGAGATTCCCCGCGTCCGCAACGGCATGGGCACCGCGATCCTTTCGACGCCCGCCGGGGTCATGACCGGCAACGACGCCCGCCGCCAGAACGTCGGTGGCGAGCTGCTCTGCTACGTCTGGTAACTTTTCACGCTTATGTCACGCATCGGCAAACAGCCCGTTTCCATCCCGGCCAAGGTCAAGGTCGAGGTGCGGGGCACCAGTGTCTTCGTCGAGGGACCGAAGGGCAAATTGCAGCAGGCCATCCCGGCGCGCGTCACCGCGACCGTCGAGAAGGACAAGGTCGTCGTGGCCCGTCAGGGTGACGACTCCGAGGCCAAGGCGCTGCACGGCCTGACCCGCGCGCTCATCAATAACATGGTCAAGGGCGTCAGCGAGGGCTACGTCAAGAAGCTCGAAATCCAGGGCGTCGGCTTCAAGGCCGCGGTGAAGGGCAAGCAGGTTGACCTCTCGCTGGGTTTCTCGCATCCCGTCCTTTTCAACATTCCCGACCAGATCAAGGTGACGGTGGATGAAAACACCAAGCTGACCATCGAGGGGCCGGACAAGCAGGTCGTCGGTCAGGTCGCTGCCGAGATCCGCGCTTATTACCCGCCGGAGCCATACAAGGGCAAGGGCGTCCGCTACGTGGGCGAGCATGTCGTCCGCAAGGAAGGCAAGACGGTCCAGTAACCATTTGAGGCCACGGCCAGGACCGTGGTCCGCACGCAATGAGAACCCAGAAGAAACAACAGCTTCGGCAACTGCGCATCTGGCGCATCCGCAAGAAGGTCGTCGGCACCGCCGAGCGGCCCCGCATGAGCGTCCGCTTCACCGGCGAGCACATCTATGTGCAGTTCATTGACGACGGCAAGGGCGTGACCCTCGCCTCCGCCTCGACCCGCGCGAAGGCCCAGCCCGACCGCGCGTCGCTCGCCGCGAACGTCAAGAGCGCCGTCATCGTCGGCAAGGCCGCCGCCGAGGCCGCCAAGGCCAAGGGCATTTCCGCCGTGGTGTTCGACCGCAGCGGCGCGCGCTATCATGGCAAGGTGAAGGCGCTGGCCGATGCCGCGCGCGAGAGTGGCCTGAAATTTTAACCCGCGAACAGGAGACCTGACCCGTGTCTGACCCAATTACGAATCCTCCCGAAGCCGCCGTTGCCGCCGAGCAGGTGCCCGCCGCTGCCGCTCCCGCCGAACGCAGCGAGCAGCGCGGTGGCGACCGCGGTGGCCGTGGGCGTGGCCCCGGTCGCGGTGGTCCGCGCCGCCGTCCCGAAGCCGAGCAGAACGTGAACAGCGAGTTCTGCGAGAAGGTGCTCTTCATCAACCGCTCCGCGAAGGTCGTGAAGGGCGGGCGCCGCTTCAGCTTCAGCGCGCTCGTCGTCACCGGCGACCGCAAGGGCAAGATCGGCATCGGTCTCGGCAAGGCCGCCGAGGTTTCCGAGGCCATCAAGAAGGGTGGCGAGGCCTCGAAGCAGAACATGCTGTCCGTCTCGCTCGCCGGCGTGACGATTCCGCACGACGCCTACTGCGCCTTCGACGGCGCGAAGGTGCTCCTCCGGCCCGCCTCGCCGGGCACCGGCCTCATCGCCGGCAAGACCGTCCGCGCGGTGCTCGAGACCGTCGGCATCAAGGACGTGTTGAGCAAGTCGCTCGGCTCCAAGAACGCGGCAAACGTCGCCAAGGCGACCATCGCGGCGCTGCAAAGCCTCCGCCTCCGTGAGGATGTCGCCAAGCGCCGTGGCGTCAGCCTCGGTGGCGCGCGCAAGGAAGCCGCCGCTCCCGCCGCCCCCGTCGCTGCCTGATTCACACCCAACTTTTCGACACCATGCGTCTCCACGATTTGAAGCCCCGTCCCGGCGCGAAGCACCGGAAAAAGCGCCTCGGCCAGGGCGAGTCCAGCGGCCACGGCAAGACCTCCGGCCGCGGCGGCAAGGGCCAGTCCGCGCGCAGCGGCTCCTCCATCCGTCCCACGTTCGAGGGCGGCCAGATGCCGCTGTTCCGCCGCCTGCCCAAGCGCGGTTTCAGCAACGCCCGCTTTGCGACGACCTACATCCCGGTCAACGTCGAGGGCCTGAACGCCTTCGCTGACGGCGCGCGCGTGGACGAGGCGGCGCTCCGCCAGACCGGCCTGGCCAACGGCAAGTCCAGCGGCGGCATCAAGATTCTCGGCGACGGCAAGCTCACCAAGAAGCTGACCGTGGTGGCGGACGCCTTCAGCGCGGGGGCGCGCAAGCAGATTGAGGCGCTGGGCGGCGCGTGTGAAACGCCGGCTCCGAAGGCCGCATAGCCTGATTTTTCCAGGCCGCTCCGCGCGATGCTCCAGAACATTCTCAACACGTTCGTCAACTGCTTCAAGATTCCGGAGCTGAAGTCGCGGATTTTCTTCACCCTCGTCGTCCTGGGCATCTGCCGGCTCGTCTCCATGCTGCCGCTGCCGGGCTTGGATGGACAGGCGCTCTCGGAATACTTCGAGAAGATGGCGTCGAAGGACGGCGGCGGGCTGCTGGGGATGTATTCGATGTTCACCGGCGGCGCGTTGGAGCGCTGCGGCATCGGGTCGCTGGGCATCATGCCCTACATCAGCGCGACCATCATCATCCAGCTCCTCAGCGCGGTCATCCCGCAGTTGAGCAAGCTTGCCCGCGAGGAGGGGGGGCGCGCCAAGATCATCCAATACGGACGTTACCTGACGGTTATTCTGTGCCTGGGCCAGGGTTTTGTGATGGCGATTGCCTGGGAAAACCCGGACAAGATATTCCAGGGCTTCACCGGTTCGCTTGTGCAGGATCCCGGTCTGGCTTACCGGCTCGAAACCACGCTGCTGCTGACGACTGGCACGCTGCTGACCATGTGGCTCGGCGAGCAGATCAGCGAGCGTGGGATCGGCAACGGCGTGTCGCTGATCATCACGGTTGGCATTCTGGCCCGGCTGCCGCAGACGGCGCAGGCGCTGCTCGAAATGTTCTTCCCGCCGGAGGGCATTGAGCGCCGCTACAATCTGTTCCACGGCGTGTTCCTGATTGCCCTGCTGTTGTTCGTCATCGCGGCGGTCATCGCTGTGACCCAGGCCCAGCGCAAGATCCCGGTGCAATACGCCCAGCGCATGTCAGGCCGCAAGATGATCCAGGGCGGCAGTTCGTTCATGCCGCTCAAGGTCAACTACGCGGGGGTCATGCCCATCATCTTCGCGCAGGCGATCCTGATGTTCCCCGAGAAGCTGCTCGATATGCTTGGGAAGTCGCTCGAATACAAATTCCTGGAGGAGCTGGCCCTGCACTTCCGCGAGGATCAATACGTCCACATGCTGATGTTCGCGGCGATGATCCTGTTCTTCTCCTATTTCTGGGTGGCGACGCAGTTCAACGAGGTGCAGATCGCCGACGACCTGAAGAAGTATGGCGGCTACATCCCGGGCGTGCGCCCCGGCAATGCCACGAGCGACTTCCTGCACCACACGATGAGCCGCATCACGCTGGCCGGTGCTTTGTTTCTGGTGGTGATCGCGATCATCCCGCAGCTCATGTCGCGTTCCATGGGCATCAATTACTACGTCGCGCAGTTCTTCGGCGGCACGAGCCTCCTCATCACGGTGGGCGTGGTGCTGGACACGATGCGCATGATGGAGTCGCATCTGCTGATGCGACACTACGACGGCTTCCTCAGCGGCGGCAAGGGCGGCAAGGGGCCGCGCCTGCGCGGGCGGTTTTGATTTGAGCGCTTCCCGACGGGGCTTGAGTTCCGGCGGAAGCGGCTAAGAGCTTGGCGGTTGGCCGCCGGCTGAATGTTCCTTGAACGTGGCGAGTGGGTGCTGGATGAACTGGCGCTGACCTTGGCCGTGTTGCGGCAATGATTGTCTTAAAGACAGAACGCGAACTCGACATCATGCGGGCCGCCGGGGCGATAGCCGCGGTGGTGCTGAATGACGTGGGCGCGTTCATCCGGCCAGGCGTGACGACGAAAGAAGTGGACGACTTCGCGGCGTCCCGCATCCGGCACTACGGCGCGACCAGCGCGTTTCTCGGCTACCGCAAGTATCCGTGCAACATCTGCATCTCGGTGAACGACGAGGTGGTGCATGGGCTGGCGGGGCCGCGCCGCATCCAGTTCGGCGACATCATCAGCCTGGATGTGGGCGTGCGTTATCAGGGCTACATCGGCGACACGGCCAAGACGATTGCCGTGGGCGGATGCAACCTGCTGGCGCAAAAACTGATTGATGTGACGACGCAGGCCTTGTATGAAGGAATTTCCCGCGCGTTGGCCGGGAACCGCGTCGTGGACATCTCGCGGGCGGTGCAGACCTACGTTGAGGCCAACGGCTTCAGCGTGGTGCGTGAGTTTGTCGGGCACGGCGTCGGGCGCACGGTCCACGAGGATCCGCAGGTGCCGAACTTCGTGGAAGCGGGCAAGAACTCGGCGAAGTTGAAGCCGGGGATGACGATTGCGATTGAGCCGATGGTGAACGCCGGCTCGCCCGTGGTGAAGGTCTTGAGTGACAAATGGACCGTGGTGACGCAGGACGGATTGCCGTCGGCGCACATGGAGCACACGGTGCTCATCACCGGGTCGGAACCGGAAATTTTGACGTGCCCGGAGAATCTGCCTTCGTCGTTGAGGGCGCGGTAGTGGAAGCGCTGCCGAATGGGCTGTTGCGGGTGGAACTCGCGAACGGCCACCGGCTGCTGGGCCATGTGGCGCGCCGACAGGCTCCGCTGGTGGAGCGGGTGAAAGTGGGCGCGATGGTGACGGTGAAATTGACGCCCGGCGACTTGTCGCACGGGTTTGTGGTTTTGAACGAAAACAATTTATGAAAGTCAGGGCCTCGGTGAAAAGAATGTGCGAGCACTGCAAGATCGTGAAGCGCAAGAACGTGATTCGCGTGATCTGCACGAACGCGCGGCACAAGCAACGGCAGGGTTAAACTCAAGAATTTATGGCACGCATCCTTGGTGTGGACATCCCCGGCGACAAGCGCATTGACATCGCGCTGCGCTACATCTACGGCATCGGCCCGGTCAACGCCCGCGAGATCATCGCCAAGGCGCAGATTGACCCGGCCATCCGCGCGAAGAACCTGACCGAGGCCCAGCTCTCGCAGATCGTCCACGCGATCCAGGACGGCAAGTATGTGACCGAGGGCGACCTCCGCCGCGAGCTCGGTTTGAACTTGAAGCGCCTCCAGGCCATCAAGTGCTACCGGGGCATTCGCCACCTGAAGAGCCTGCCCGTCCGCGGCCAGCGCACCCAGACCAACTCCCGCACTCGCAAAGGCCCCCGCCGCACCGTCGGTGTGCAACGCGCCGCCAAGCCCGCTGCGGCCGCCTGATTATTTCCAACTGACTTACCGCTATGGCCGAAGAAAAGAAGAAACCCGCCCCGAAGAAGGAAGCGAAGCCCGCCGCCGAAGCCGCCCCTGCGGCCGCTGCCGAGGCCAAGCCCAAGAAGGAAGCCACCGCGCCCGCCGCTGCCGGTGCCGCGCCTGCCGCCGCCCCGGCTGCTCCCGGCGTGGCTGCCGCCGCTGCCGCGCCAACCGCCGCCGAGTTGCTTGCGGACGAGAATGCCGGCAAGAAAATCGTCAAGGCCAAGGGCGCGAAGAATGTCGCCGTCGGCATCGCGCACATCCTCTCCACCTTCAACAACACGAACGTCTCCATCACGGACATGCAGGGCAACGTGATTGGCTGGTCCAGTGCCGGACGCGTGGGCTTCAAAGGCTCCCGCAAGAGCACCGCGTTCGCTGCGCAGCAGGTCGCGCAGGATGCCGCCCGCCAGGCGATGTCCCACGGCCTCCGCGAGGTTGAGATTCGCGTCAGCGGCCCCGGCTCCGGCCGCGAGTCCGCCATCCGCGCGTTGCAGGCCATCGGCCTGGAGATTTCCACCATCAAGGACGTGACCCCGGTGCCGCACAACGGCTGCCGCCCCCGCAAGAAGCGCCGCGTCTAGTCCTCCTCACGTTTTAAGCATCACGCATTATGGCTCGTTACACAGGTCCCCGCGTCCGCGTCAGCCGCCGTTTCGGCATCCCCATCTTCGGCCCCTCGAAGTATCTTGAGCGCCGCAACTATCCGCCCGGCGTCCACGGTCCGAAAGGTTCCCGCCGAAAGACCACGGAATACGGCCTCGGCCTGCTGGAGAAGCAGAAGCTCCGGTATTACTACGGCCTCATGGAGAAGCAGTTCCGCAATGTCTATGAGAAGGCCCTCCGGCGCCGTGGCGTCACTGGCGAGCAGATGCTCCAGATTCTCGAGACCCGTCTCGACAGCCTCGTATTCGGCCTCGGCTTCGCCACCACCCGCGCCGCCGCGCGCCAGATGGTCGGCCACGGCCACATCAAGGTGAACGGCCGCAAGGTAAGCGTCTCGTCCTACGCCGTGAAGGTGAACGACGTGATCGAGGTGAAGGACTCCAGCGTCTCGCGCCAGCTCGCGACGAAGAACCTGGAGTTGTCCACGGCCCGCGCGGTGCCCGAGTGGCTCACGCTGAACAAGGACGCCTTCAAGGGCACGCTCGTCCGCGTCCCGTCCCGCGACGAAATCCATCCCATCGCCAACGAGCAGGCGGTGGTCGAATTTTATTCCCGCTAACCAACCGTCCCCGGAGTCGGGGACACAACGCAATTATATGGGCCGGCCCGCGCCGGGAATAGCGCTGTCGGCCAGATTAAAATTGCAGAACCAGTAACACACCATGCCAGTCCGCCTCGCCCGGTTCGAAATGCCCAAGCGGTTGCAGCGCGAAGACGCCACCGCCACGCCCACCTACGCCAAGTTCAGCGCCGAGCCGTTTGAAACCGGCTTCGGTCACACCATCGGCAACTCCCTCCGCCGCCTGCTCCTCGGCTCGCTCGAGGGTGCCGCCGTCACCTCGGTGAAAATCGAGGGCGCGCAGCACGAGTTCGCCATCGTGGACGGCGTGGTCGAGGACGTGACCCAGATCGTCCTCAACCTCAAGAAGGTCAAGTTCAAGTCCGACACGCACGACGTTCAGAATCTCGTCCTCAGCGTCAACAAGGAGGGCGAGATCACCGCCGGCGACATCGAGCTGAACCAGCACGTCACCGTCGTCAATCCTGACCAGGTCATCTGCACGCTCGACAAGAAGAAGAAGCTCGTCATGGAGCTGGAAGTGAAGCTCGGCCGCGGCTTCTGCCCCGGCGACGAGAACAAGAAGACCGACCAGCCCATCGGCGTCATCGCGATTGACTCGATCTTCTCCCCCGTCACCCGCGTGAAGTATGCCGTCGAGGCCGCCCGCGTCGGCCAGCGCACGGACTATGACCGCCTGGTTGTCGAGATCTGGACCGACGGGCGCATCACGCCCGACGACGCGCTCCTCCAGGCCAGCGCCATTCTCCAGAAGCACCTTGACGTCTTCGTGAACTACGACCGCAACGCGGTCCAGTTCACCGAGGTCGAGAACAAGCAGGACGAGGAGCAGGGCAAGCTCAAGAAGCTCCTCAACATGAGCGTCAACGAGATCGAGCTTTCCGTCCGCGCCGCCAACTGCCTCAACAACGCCAACATCACCACCGTCGGCCAGCTCGCCATGAAGTCCGAGGGCGACATGCTGAAGTATCGGAACTTCGGCAAGAAGTCCCTCCAGGAGATCAAGGACAAGCTCCTCGCCCTCGGCCTCGGCCTGGGCATGCCCATTGACCAGTCGCTGCTGGATGCCCCGAAAGAGGACAAGCCCGCCGTCTGAACACCGGTTGACCTATGCGCCACCTTAAACGCACCGCCAAACTGGGCCGCACCGGCGAACATCGCAACGCGATGCTCGCGAACATGGTGTGCAGCCTCATCAAGTCCAAGCGCATCACCACCACGCTCGCCAAGGCGAAAGTCCTGCGTCCCGTGGTGGAGAAGCTCGTCACCCTCGGCCGTCGCGCCAACCGCGCCCTTGAGGCCGCCGCCACCGCCGACGACAAGAAGAAGGCCGCCCTCACCGCCGAGAGCGTCCATTGCCGCCGCCTCGTGGCCGCGCGCGTCCGTCAGCAGCCGAAGAGCCACTTCAAAGGCTCGCCCAAGCACAAGGGCAAGGTCGCCCGCGACAAGTGGCGCGAGAACGAGGATGTGATCCACATCCTGTTCGACAAAATCGCGCCCCAGTTCAAGGACCGCAATGGCGGCTACACCCGCATCCTCAAGCTCGGCGAACGCCAGGGCGACGCCGCGCAGGAGGCCATCCTCGAGTTCGTCGAGGGTGAGGCTGCCGCGCCCGCCGAGGCTCCCAAGGCCGAGGCCGCGAAGTAAGCCGGTTCAACCCATTCACGAAAAGCCCGCCCGGATTCGAGCGGGCTTTTTCTTTGTCCGGCCCGGCTTGGACGAGGTGAAATCGGTGTTGCCGGCTTGGGCGCGACGGAGCATGGTCAGCCTGACCAAGAACCATGAACCCGCTGGCTGCCACCTGCCTTGCCCTCGCGCTTGCGACGGTTGGATTTGCGCACGCCCAACCGGTGCCGGTAGCCAGGACTTCGCCCAGCCCCTTTCAACCCGCCGCCGACTATCTCCGCACCTGCAACGGCCACGCGCTGCTCGTGTATCGCGACGGCCAACTGCTGTTCGAGGAATACCTGAACGGCCACCGGCGCGACGACCCGCACCGGCTCGCCAGCGGCACAAAGAGTTTCGTCGGTGTGCTGGCGGTGATGGCGGTGGAGGATGAGTTGCTCAAGCTCGACGAGAAAGTCGCGGACACGTTGACGGAATGGCAGGGCGATGCGCGGAAGTCCCTGGTCACCATTCGCCAGTTGCTCACGCTCACCAGCGGCCTCGCGGGCGGGGAAGTTGGCGACGTGCCGAGCTACAAGGACGCCGTGCGGCTCGCGGAGGCGAAGTTCGCGCCCGGCGAGAAGTTTCAGTATGGCCCGGTGCCGTTTCAGTGCTTCGGCGAGCTGCTCCGCCGCAAGCTGGAACCACGCAAGGAGACCATCGAAGGCTATCTCAAGCGCCGTCTGCTCGACCCCATCGGCCTCAAGCCCTCGTTCTGGCGCAAGGACGCCGATAGCAATCCGAACCTTCCCTCCGGCGTGCTGCTCACGGCGCGGGAGTGGGCGAAGTTTGGGTTGTTCGTGCTGAACAAGGGTGCTTGGGACGGCAAGCAACTCGTCCCGGAAAAGCTGCTGGCCGAGTGCTTCCAAGGCTCCAAGGCGCATCCGACTTACGGCCTCACCTTCTGGCTCAACGCCTCCGACGAACGCCCGCGCGACCTCGTGATGGCTGCCGGCGCGGGCAAGCAGAAGCTCTACATTGTCCCGTCGCTCAAGCTGCTCGTCGTGCAGTTCGCCGAGGCCCCGCGCCGGTTTCAGGAGCGCGAGTTCCTACGGCTCGTGCTCGATGGCTTGTCGGAAGTCCCCGCCGCCGCGCCTGAACCCAAGCCCTCACCTGCGGCAACCAGATGAACCATCACCCTTTCCTCCGCTCGCGGCGAGGCGGACTCAACTGGCGCGGCAAAAGGGCTTGAGATCGGCGATTCTCTTGCCATCCTAGCCCCGTGGACTCCCAGCCAGATGAAAAATTCTCCAGCTGTCTTCTGTGCAGGGCTTCCGTCAGGAGGGAGCGGTGAAAAACGATGTTGCTCCGGGTCGCGAGGCCGGCTTCACGCGTGGTGAATTGATGGTGGTCGTCGGACTCTTGGTGTTGCTGGTTGGCGTGGGGGCGTTGCTCTTGAACCGGCCCCGCACCAAGTCGGCGGCGGTGGTGTGCAAGGACAACCTCCGGCAGTTGGGCGCGGCCCTGGCCATCTACACGCGCGACAACGACACGCGGCTGCCCTACGCGTTTCTGATGAGGAGCAACCCTTCGCAGGTTTCCTGGGACACGCTGCTCCGGCCCGCCCTGCGCGCGACCGCGCCGGAGGCCGGCAGCACGAACGCCGCCGCCCCCAGCCGGCTCCTACATTGTCCCGCTGACACCATCGCGCCGGCGGCGTGGGCGCAGAAATACAAGCTGCAGCGGCGCACTTACGCGATGACCCGGCACAACATGAGTCCGCAGAACTGGCCGCCCGGTTCCGGCAATGCCACCGGGCTTGGCTTGAACTGGTCGTTCGGCGCGCTCGGCACCAACCCGCCCAGCGCCAAGATTTTCAATTTCGACGGGCCGCAGGCGGCGGTGCGGACGGGCATGATTCTTCAGCCGGCGGAAACCCTCTTTCTGGCCGAGCGCGCCTGGACCAACAACATCGTCGCCAACGCCGCCGGGGCATGGATTGACCGCGCCAGCACCCACACCGAGCCAGCACTGCTGCCGGTGGAAACTTATCACCGGGGCCGCTTCAACTACCTGCAAGTGGATGGGCGCGTCGAGTTGTTGTCCCCGGCGCAAACGGTTGGTCCCAATGGTGAGGCGGGCGATGATCCCAAGCGCCATGCCGGCATGTGGACCATCAAGGCGAATGACTAGAATGCCCCAGCCGTGATTTTCAATCTGCATTGTCCCCGGTCGCCCGGCGGCGACCCGCAGGCCATGTCACTTTCCGGTTCACAGCCGTGTCACCGCGTGAGTTTCCTGGCGTTCACATTGATCGAACTGCTCGTCGTGATCGCCATCATCGGCGTGCTGGTCAGCCTGCTCCTGCCGGCGCTGGGCGGGGCCAGGCGGAAGGCGAAGGTGGTCAAGTGCACCAGCAACTTGAAGCAGGTCGCGACCGCGTTCCTGCTCTTCGCCAGCGACAACAACGACCAGTTGCCGCCGCTGAACAGTGGTGGTCCGTGGAACCACCCGGTCACGCCGCATGATCCCACCAACTGGTGGTATCGCATCGTGGCCAACGAGAAATACCTGCCGTCGCACACGAACGGCGGCGTGTGGCGCTGCCCCGAGGTCGCCGACTCCGAGTTGAACACCGCCTTCGGCAGCAAGGTGCAGGGCTACGGCCCCGTCGAGGGGAAGACCTACATCCCCGGCCTGCCCGCGATCATCCGCTATGGCAAGGACGGCAACGGCAGCGCCACCGGAAGCTGCCGGCTCTCCGAGATCGCCCGCAGCAGCGAAGTCTGGATGGTGGGGGATGTCGGCGTGCCCAAGAACCGGAATCAGGTGCCCGCGAGCGGCTATCGCACCGACATGGTGACCTTCGCGCCCCATCCGCAACGGCTTTGGGGCGTTCACACCATCGCCAAGCAGCCGGCCTGCCGGCACAACCTGCGCGGCAACGTCGGGTTTGTGGACGGTCACATCGAGGCGTGGGTGTATGCGGATTTCGCAAGCAACAAGCACGATGTCTTTGCCCTGCGCTCCCGGTGACGCGTCTGCCTCCAGGCCTGACAACCTTTCCAGAAGCAGTTAATGGTCACCGCATGCAAGCCATCGCCGAAGAACCCACCGAAGTGGCCGTGTGGAAGCGGGCGATTGACCCCGAGGCCGGCGAGTTCAATTCCGCCGCCGCCGAGGCGCTGCTGGTTCTGCGCCTCTCGCCGCAGGATTGGGACCGTGCGGACGCGCTGGCCGCGAAGGCCCGGCTCGGCAACTTCACCCCGCAGGAGACACGCGAGCTGGATAGCTACCTCTCCGTGGGCAGCGCGCTGGGTTTCCTCAAGTCCAAGGCCCGCCGCTCGCTGAGTCCGGCGGGCGTTTGAGTGAGTTGTGGGGGCGGAGGCGCGGCTGATTCGATTTACGGCTTGGTTTCGCAGCTTGTCGTGTTTGGAGCGGATGGGTAGTTTGCCACCGTGAGATTGTTGCTGGAGAATCTGCCGGCGTCGTTGCAGGGGCAGCGGGAGACGCTGGCGCGGTGCATTGAGGCGATGCACGCGGCGCTGCCGTTGCGGCGGGTCATCCTCTTCGGCTCGCACGCGCGCGGCGAAGCGCGGCCCGACAGCGATGTGGACCTGTGCCTTGTCGCCGACGGCGCGGAGCGGCAACTGGCCGCCGCCGAGCAGTGGCGCGGGGCGATGCGTTCGGTCCGTGCCAAGCCGTCGTTCACCCTCATTCCAATCACGCCGGGCCGCCTCGGCGAAAAGCAGACGTGTGGAGATTTCTTCTTCGGCACGGTGCTCAAGGAAGGAGTTCCCCTTGCCACGGAAGACTGACAGCAACAACCCGGCAGACTGGCTCCACATCGTGGATTCGGACTTGGAGGTGCTGCGCATGGCCGTGCGCGAGGAGTTGGGCCACTCGCTGTGCCGCAGCAAGCTGGCGGAGGTGTTGGAGAAGGTCATCAAGGCGGAACTCATCCGCTCCGGCTGGGCGTTGGAGAAGACGCACGACTTGGAGGTGCTGTATGAGCGGCTGCAAGCCCGCGGCTCAGACCTCGTCGTTTTGGCCGACCCGCTTTGCAAGGGTTTGGCCGAGGCTTACTTCACCGACCGTTATCCGGGCTTTGACCTCGATGACCCGGACTGGCCCAAGCTGCGCGAACAACTCGGACAGGTTGAAGCCTTGCTGGCGAAGGTGAAGGCGAGGCTCCCGGCTGAGAAGCCTCCGGCTGGAACTTAAGCGACGGGAGGTCTGCCAACCGTTGGGGGCGTCCATTCGTCTCTAGGACGTTGTAACCGCCCGCTTGTCCCGGCGTCGTCTCTGCTGTAACGAGTCACCCGACCAAGCTGCCATGAAAAAGCTCCTCTGGACTCTCCCGTTCTCCCTCGGTCTCGCCGCCGTCGTGCTGGCACAGCAACCACCCGGCAAGAAAGGCCCCGGCGGGCCGCCCGACCCCGCCACCGCGTTCCGGTTCCTTGACCGCAACCGCGATGGGAAGGTGGACAAACGCGAGTTCGCCAACGCGCCGTTCACCAAGTCGCAGCCCGCCGGCATGGCGGACGCGACCTTCACGCTGCTGGACAAGAACAAGGATGGGTTCCTCACGACGGCGGAGTTTCAGGAAATTGCCGCCCTGCGCGGCGGGCCAGGACGGCCCGGCGGCAACGAGCCGGCGCAACCGCAGTTCGCCTCGCCCAAGTCCGCGACGGCCGCGAAGACGCCCGAGCGCGCCGCGTCGCCGGAGGAGCTGGCGTTCTTCGAGTCCAAGATTCGCCCGGTGCTCGTGGAGAAATGCTACAAGTGCCACGCCACCGGCGAGGGCAACAAAATCAAGGGCGGCCTCGCGCTCGACACGCGCGAGGGCACGCGCAAGGGCGGCGACACCGGCCCGGCCGTCGCGCCCGGCAACCCCGCCAAGTCGCTGTTGCTCGAAGCCATCCGCTACACGAAGAACGACCTTCAGATGCCGCCCGAGAAGGACGGCGGCAAGCTCTCCGACGCGGTCATCAAGGACTTCGAGCGCTGGATTCAGACGGGAGCCGCCGACCCGCGCGTCAGCGGCGCGGTGGCGAAGAAGGAATACGACGGCTCGAAAGCCAAGGACCACTGGGCCTACCAGCCGCCGAAGAAATCGCCCGTGCCCACCGTGAAGAACACCGCCTGGCCGAAGACGGACCTTGACCGCTTCGTGCTCGCGAACTTGGAGTCGAAGGGCCTCGCGCCCGTCGCCGACGCCGGCAAGCTCACGCTCCTGCGCCGCATCTATCTCGACCTCATCGGCCTGCCGCCGACCTTCGACGAGGTGAACGCCTTCCTCGACGACAAGTCCACCGACCCGTTCGCGAACGTCGTGGACCGGCTGCTCGCGTCGCCGCAATTCGGCGAGCGCTGGGGCCGGCATTGGCTGGATGTGGCGCGCTACGCCGAGTCCACCGGCAAGGACGTGAACACCGCCTACCCGCACGCATGGCGCTACCGCGACTACGTCATCGCCGCCTTCAACGCGGACAAGCCCTACGACCGCTTCGTGCGCGAGCAGGTCGCGGGTGACCTGCTGCCGACGTCCTCGGACAAGCAGAAGGCCGAGCAACTCGTGGCCACGGGATTTCTCGCCATCGGCCCGCGCGGCCTCAACGAGCAGAATCCCCGGCTGTTCTACCTCGATGGCGCGGACGAGCAGATTGACACGCTCTCGCAGGCGTTCCTCGGCACGACCATCGCGTGCGCGCGCTGCCACGACCACAAGTTCGATCCCATCTCGCAGAAGGACTATTACGCGCTGGCCGGCATTTTCCTCTCCACGGACACGCGCTACGGCACCACGCAGGGCGTGCAGAACCGGCGTCCGTCCGAGCTGTTTGAGCTGCCGAAGAATGCCAACGCCCCGACGCTTGGCCGCAACCTGAGCCGCGAGGAGCGCACGCGGGTGGAGAAGCAGCTCGCCGACAAGCGCAACGAATTGCGCGATCTCTTCACGCCCGCGCCCGGACAGAAGGGCAAGGGTCCGCAGGCGGACAACGACCCGCGCCGCACGCTCGACCGGTTGCGCCTGCTGTTCGAGACCGGCCAGCTAGAGTCCCGCCTCAAGCAATACGACGCCACGACCGGCGACGAGAAGGCGCTCGCGATGGGCGTGCAGGATTTGCCGCGCACGCAGACTTTGGAAGGCATGGCGAACATCCGCCGCCTGGCTGAAGGGCGGTTTAGCGCGGGGCGGCCCACCGAGTTCAGCGCCATTGCGGACGCGGCGCTCTACACGCGCGGCGACGCCAGCAAGCCCGCCGAAAAGGTTGCGCGCGCCTTTCCCGTCGCGCTCACGCACGGCACGCCCTCGCGCATCCCGAATTACGCCAGCGGGCGCAAGGAGCTTTCCGAATGGCTCACCGCCGCCGGCAACCCGCTCACCGCGCGCGTGTGGGTCAACCGCGTGTGGGGCTGGCTCCTTGGCGATGGGCTGGTGAACTCGCCGGATAATTTCGGCACCACGGGCGGCAAGCCGAGCAACCCGGCGCTGCTCGACACGCTGGCCGTGCGCTTCATGGAGAACGGCTGGAGCACGAAGCAGCTCATCCGCGAAATCGTGTTGAGCCGCGCCTACCAGTTGTCCACCGCCTACAACGAGCGCAACCACACGGCCGACCCGGAGAACCGCCTCCAGTGGCGCAGGTCGCCGCGCCGGCTTGATGCCGAGGGCGTGCGCGATGCGATGCTGCACGCGGCGGGTCGCCTCGACCTCAAGCCGCCCGTCGGCTCCATCATGCTCACGGCGGGTGACCAGCCGTTGGATGGACCAAACTTCCGCGGCCTGAGCGATGGCCAGCTCAATGCCGACACCACGCACCGCTCGGTCTATCTGCCCATCGTGCGCGACCGGGAGCCGGAAGTGCTGGAGCTGTTCGACTTCCCCGATGCGAGCCTGGTCACCGGCAGGCGCGAGAGCACGAGCGTCCCGGCGCAGGCGCTCTTCCTGCTGAACAGCCCGTTCGTGGCCGAGCAGGCCGATGCGCTCGCGAGCCGGCTGCTGCGCTGGCAGGCCAGCGGCGTGAGCACGGACGAGTCGGCGCAGCTCAAGGAACGCGTGAGCGTCGCCTACTGGCTCACCCTCACGCGTCCGCCCACGGCGAACGAACTCAAGGCCGCACAGGATTTCTTCGCAAAGTTCACCGGCGGCAAGCCCGCCAGCCCCGCGCTGCAAGCCGCCGCGTGGACCAGCTACTGCCGCGCGCTGTTCGCGAGCGCGGAGTTTCGGCAACTCAACTGAACTCGTAGCCACCGATGAACACGGATGAAGCACAGATTCTAGGGGACCGCACGCGCCCCGCGTGCTGTGTCCCGCGCCCTCGCGGGACACTTCTGCGGCGCACGAGTTCGCGAGCGGGCTTCGTAGTTCGGACGCGCTCGGCCAACCGGCGAGGGCGCCGGTTGGCAGCACCCGGGGCGGGTGCGCTCCCCGCTTCATCTGCATTTCATCAATGCCCAAAATCTTCCCGCCTATGAATCCGACCCCTCCCTTTCCCAGTGGTCACGTCACCTCGTTGCTCTCTCGCCGTGCCGCGCTGAGTTCCGTCTCCTGCGGCTTCGGCTGGCTGGCCTTCTCCGCGCTGGCGGCGCGGGCTGCCGCTGACAAGCCGCTCGCGCCGAAGCAGCCGCATTTCACGCCGCGCGCCAAGCGCGTCATCTTCCTGTGCATGAACGGCGGGCCGTCCCATGTGGACACGTTCGACTACAAACCGAAACTCATTGCCGATGACGGCAAGCCCGGCTCGCGCCCCGGCAGCGTGTGGATGGCGCCGAAGGCCGAGTTCAAGCAACGCGGCAAGTCGGGCCTGTGGATTTCCGACCTGTTCCCGAACGTCGCGCAGCACGCGGATGACCTTGCGCTCCTCCGCTCGATGCAGACGGATTTGCCGGCGCACCCGCAGGCGTTCCTGCGCATGCACACGGGCACGTCGCAGTTCGTGCGGCCGTCGCTCGGCGCGTGGGCGACCTACGGCCTCGGCACGGAGAACGAGAACCTGCCCGGCTTCATCACCATCGCGCCGCCCAACAACGTCGGCGGCGCGCAGAACTATGGGAGCGCGTTCCTGCCGGCGATTTACCAGGGCACGCGCATCGGCAGCGGTGGGCGGTTCAGCGGTTCGCAGGCGCAGGTGAAGAACCTCCAGCCGCCCGGCACCGCGCAGGCGCAGCGGCTGGAACTCGACTTGATTCAAAGCCTCAACCGCGAGGCGCTCGCGCGCGACCCGCAGAACGCGGAGGTCGGGGGTGTCATTGAGAGCTTCGAGCTGGCCTTCAAGATGCAGAGTCAGATGCCCGCCGTGCTCGACCTCAACAAGGAGAGCGACGCGACGCGGAAGCTCTACGGCGTGGGCGACCGCGACACGGACGACTTCGGGCGGAAATGTCTCATGGCCCGGCGTTTCATCGAGGCGGGCGTGCGCTTCGTCGAGGTCGGGGCCGGCAACTGGGACCACCACTTCAACCTCTCCGGCGCGCTGTCGCGGAGTTGCGGCGGCGTGGACAAACCCATCGCCGGCCTGCTCACCGACCTCAAGCAGCGCGGCCTGCTCAAAGACACGCTCGTCATCTGGGGCGGCGAGTTCGGCCGCACGCCCTACGCGCAGGGCAACGACGGTCGCGATCACAACAACAAGGGTTTCACCCTCTGGCTGGCCGGCGGCGGCGCGAAGGGCGGCACCAGTTACGGCTCAACCGACGAGCACGGGGCCGAAGCCGTGCAGGACAAGGTGAGCATCCACGACCTGCACGCGACGATTCTGCACCTGCTCGGCCTGAACCACGAGAAGCTCACGTTCCGCTACGCCGGCCGCGACTTCCGCCTGACCGACGTGAAGGGCGAGGTGGTGCGGGGCGTGGTGGGGTAGGTGATCCGGCGCCTCCGGTGGGGAGAAGAACAGGCGGCTGAACACAGGCGGTCACGGGAATTCGCTCATGGCCTGAGCAGCGGCGCGGGAAACTCCGCCGGCTTCGCCTTTCCCCGCTTGCGCGTGGGGAACGTCTCGCCGAGGTCGCGCAGGAGCGGCATGGACTGGCCTTGCGTCTCGGCGAGCAGCTCGAAGAGGCGGGCGTTGAGCTGCTTCGCGGTCGCGGTGTGCGCGGGTTCGTGGATGAGATTGCGCGTCTCGTCCGGGTCGGCCGCGAGGTCGTAGAGTTCATCAATGTCCCACAGGCCGTGGTAGCGGATGTATTTCCAGCGGTCGGTGCGGACGGCGTGCATCGTGGGCGTGTAGGGGTAGTTGCGCTCCCAGTAGTATTCGTAGAGCAAGGCGTCGCGCCAAGGCACGCGCTGGCCGCGTGTGAGCGGGAGGAAGCTGCGTCCATCCATCTTCGTAGCCGACGACGTGAGGAGGCGGATTTCTGAAGCGTCCTTTTCCGTCGTGGTCCGCCTCCTCACGTCGGCGGCTACGTCGAGCAATGTCGGCGCGAGGTCAATGTTCGCCACCATCTGCGTGACGACGGTGCCGGCCTTGAACAGCTCCGGGCAGTGCAGCAGCAGCGGCACGCGCATGGACGCCTCGTAAGCCGTGCGCTTGTCTATCAGCCCGTGCTCGCCGAAGTGAAAGCCGTTGTCCCCCATGTAAATCACCAGCGTCGAGTCGAGCAGCCGGCGCTCCGCGAGCCACGCGATGAGCCGGCCCACGCTGTCGTCCACGGCCAGCAGCGTCTCGCAGTAGCGGCGGTGGTGCGTCTGGAGGTCGAAGTCCGGCAGGTTGTAGCCGAAGTCCACGCCATGCCGGCTGTTGCGCTGGTTGCGCACCCACATCGGCTTGTTGAGATAATTCTCCGGCGTGTCGGCGAAGGTCTTGGGCGGCGCGAAGGTTTTCCCCGCGTAACGCCCCGTGTGGCGGTCCGCCGCGACGAAGTCCGAGTGCACAGCCTTGTGCGACAGGTAGGCGAAGAACGGCTTGCCCGACTGCCGCGCCTTCAGCCAGTCGAGCGCGAAGTCCGTCAGCTCGTCCGTGACGTAGCCGCGCTGCGGGACGCGGCGGCCATTGACGTTGTAGCCCTCGCTGCTGGACTGCGGCACCACGCGCGTCGTGCCGCGCCCGTCGGCCCAGTAGTTGCCCTGGCCCTTGAAGGCGACCCAGTGGTCGAACCCGCGCTGCGGCGCGTCCGTCTCGCCCATGTGCCACTTGCCGAAGAACGCCGTCTCGTAGCCCGCGCGCTGGAGGAGCTGCGGGAAGAACACGAGGTCGGTGCGGACGGGATTGTAGTTGTCCACCACGCCGTGCGCGTGCGCGTAAAGCCCGGTGAGGATGCTCGCCCGGCTCGGCGAGCACAGCGACGTGGTGACGAAGGCGTTCCGGCAATGCACCCCGCCGCGTGCCAGCCGGTCGAGGTTCGGCGTCTCGACGTAGGAATGGCCCATGAACGAAAACGTGTCGAAGCGATGATCGTCCGCGAGGATGAAGAGGATATTGCGCGGAGCGGCGGAGAGTTGGCCGCAAAGAGCGCAAAGGAGTGCAAAGACGAAGCAGCAGCGAGCAAGGGCCATGTGGGAAAGTTCGCCACAAGCGATGGCGCGACACAAGCCATCCTAAGACTGGTTGAAGAAATTAAGTTGAGCGCCGCCAAGTGGCGAAGGACACTCCATGCAATTCAACGCACGCCAACAATGAACACAGAGGTTAGGGACGGGAAATGCTTCGCGGAGTTTTTCGCCGGCATGGGCCTCATGCGGATGGGGTTGGAGCGGGTGGATACGCAGCCGCTTGCTCCGTCGACAACGGCCCTGCGGGCAAGGCTGGGAAACGGGCTTGAGGCATGAACGAGGTAGCCGAGTTTGAAGTCGGGCATTTCTACTCGAATGACCAAATTCGATTTTCCTTGGAGGTTGAAAACTTAGGAGGAATCCGCCCGGCGCTTGACGCAAACGGAAATGTTCGCCATCTCGCCATTCTAACTGCTGCCGAGGACTCCGGCAAAATGCTGTCGGAAAATCCTTACCGGGACAGAATCGAAGGCGACATCCTTACCTACACGGCGCAAGGGAGGGAAGGCGACCAACAAATCCGAGGGAGAAACAAGCGGCTTATCGAGCAATACACAATATCCGTCCCGTTCTTCGGCTTCATGAATGTCGGCAAGCAGACCTACCGCTTTCTGGGACTACTCGAATTGCTGCGGCACTATCAAGAGACTCAAGCAGACACCAGTGGGAAACTCCGAAAAGTCTGGCTCTTCGAGTTTCGCGTCCACGCATCTCCTGCCGTCGTCCCCATAGCGCTCGCGAAATCGCTCACCACATCTTTGCTTGAGGATTCCAGGCGGAAGACCGGCTGGTCAGCCGAGGAAACCACTGTGGAAGAAGGGAACGAGGCAAACATTTTGGCCGAAGCCAACTCGCCGAAGCTCGAAATCATCCGCTCACGCCTGTTGCAGTTGCCCCCTTCAGGATTCGAGCACTTTGTGCGTTCCGTGATGGAAAAGGATGGCTTCTGCCGAATAACCGTGACGGGCAGGTCTGGTGATGGGGGCATCGACTTGGATGGCTACGTCGAGGAGCGGGTTGTCTTTTTGGCCGGAACACACGTCCAAGTCCAAGCCAAGCGATGGAGACACGCCGTCGGAAGCGTCGAGCTAAACCATTTCCGTGGAGCCTTGAGCACGACGGCGAAGGGAGTTTTCGTTACGACCAGCCATTTCACTTCCGCAGCGATAAAAGAGGCGCGACACTCGACCAAGCCCTGCATCACGCTGGTTGATGGGCTGCGCTTTTCCGCTGTCGTGCTCCGTCACAAAATTGAAATCAACTAAGCCAAAACACCCCATGCTCGACTTTGCAATCTCGATGGACACCGATGCCGACGGCGTCTCGATAGTTGAGACAAACCACGGGCTTAAAATGAAGTCACCCGATTGGACACACGACTGCGAATTTCAGCTGGTCACGTTCAGCCCATCGGGTCGCAAATGTAGCGTCGTCCGACCGAACGAGCTGACTTTAGATTTGGCGTGCGCGCTCGAAGCCATTGATTCAACGGGCATGCTGAAAGGAAGGAAGCCGGCTTGGTATCGTCGGTTGGCAAAATATGCAGCCGCCACCTCACCAACCAACGCACCGACGTCGTCGCCATGAACGTGCTCGACCCGTTCGAGGTCGCGGAGATTTGAATGTGGCCGCTGGACTTAAGCCATCTGGGCGAAGACGAACAGAAGGAATATCTCGACCGGGCCGAGTTCACCGTGTTTCAGAAAGTCGTGGCCGAATCCAAACTGGGCGCGGCTTGAATGAGAAGCCGCCGCGCCCGATGCCGCAGGTTGAATTGTCCGAGTCGTATCGTCGGCGAATCATCCCCGAGGATATTTTTCCGCACCGCAAGCATCCCGATGTCCGCATCGCGAGGCGGGCAAGCACCATCGCCAGCCTGGCCCGCGTCATCAGCGAGCGGAAAGTTTCCAAAGGGCTTCGGCAAACATTGCTGACCCAAGCGCGCCGGCTGGAGCGTCTCGCCGAGGAACGTCTGAGGGATTTCCCAACTGAGGCTGCCGACAAGGACGAGGAGTAAAACCTTGCCGGTTACTTTCTCACCCCCGGCGGCAAGCCCCAAAGCGGCGGGATGTTTTGCTGGTTCCACTTGGCCCACGCGGCGGACAGGTCCGCGACGACGGCGGGCTGGCTCGCGACGAGGTTGGTCTGCTCGGCGGGGTCGGTGGCGAGGTTGAAGAGCTGCCAGGGCTGGTCGCCGGTGCGGAGGAGTTTCCAGTCGCCTTGACGGAGGGCGGCCTGGCGGCCCATGCGCCAGAAGAGCGGACGCGAGGGCAGTGGAGCTTCGCCGCGCAGGTGCGGGAGGAGGTTGAGACCTTCCAACCGCGCGGTAGCAGCCGACGTGAGGAGGCTCTGACTCTGTTTCGGGTTTGGGGTTTGGGGTTTCGAGTTGGATGGAGCCTCCTCACGTCGGCTGCTACCAGCGGCGGCGAGGAACGTTGGCGCGAGGTCGAGCGCGGTGACGGGGTGGGTGAAGGTTTTGCCCGCCGGGAGTTGGCCGTGCCATTGCACGAGGAAGGGCACGCGCAGGCCGCCTTCGAGGAAGCTGCCTTTGCCGCCGCTGAAGGGCGCGTTGCTGGACGTGAGTTCCGCCGTCGGCCCGCCGTTGTCGCTGAGGAAGACGATGAGCGTCTGCTCCTCGAGGTTTTCCTCGCGCAACTTGGCGAGCACCGTGCCCACGGCGTCATCCATCGCGGACACCATCGCGGCGAAGAGGCGGCGGTGGATGTCCGGGATGTTCGCGAAGCGGTTGAGATACTTCGGCGGGGCCTGCATGGGGCTGTGCGGCGCGTTGAAGGCGAGGTAGAGGAAGAACGGCTCCGCCCGGTGCCGCCCGATGAACGCGACCGACTCGCGGGCGAGCGCATCGGTGAGATACTCGCGCTCGGTCACGGACTGCGTGCCGCGCAGGAGCGGGTTGAGGTCGTCGTAACGCGGCTCGGTGGCCTTCAGATGCGTGGAGAGAATCACGTCGCCCTGCGTGAGGCGCGGGCCGGTGCCGGGCGGAAGCGCGTTGGTGCGCAGCCACGTCGTGACGCCCGTCCACGGCGGGCCGGGCACGTAGAAATGTCCCTCGTGCAGGAAGCCGAAGAACTCATCGAAGCCGCGCCGTTGCGGGTGGAATGCCTCCGTCGCGCCGAGGTGCCACTTGCCGACGAGTCCGGTGGCGTAGCCGCGCGCCTTGAGGTGGTCGGCAAGGGTCTTCTCCGTGAGCGGCAGGCCGATGGCGGGGTCGAGGTTCTGCCGCCCGACGACGTTCAGCTCGTGCCCGAAGCGCGTCTGGTTCCGCCCCGTGAGCAGGCCCGCGCGCGACGGCGTGCAGAACGACGCGGTGACGTAGCCCGCCGTGCAGCGCACGCCGTTGCGCGCGAGCGAGTCAAGGTGCGGCGTGGGAATGTCCTTCGCGCCCTGGCAGCCGAGTTCCGCATAACCGAGGTCATCGGCGAGGATGAGGAGGATGTTCGGCGGGCGCGTGGCGGCGAGGGATTGGCCGAAAGAAACGAAAAGGAGCGCAAAGAGGAACCCAAAGATTTGGGGCGGACAAAGATGATGAAGCGAGAATCTTTGTCCGCCCCGAATCTTTGGGTGGTTCATGCGAGGCAGCGTAGCCGTCGGGGCTGGCAAGAGGCAACTCAGGCCGCGTAGAAGCCGACGTGCGGCGTCTCACTTCAAATCGCCGCAGACTCAATCAGAGACTCGTCACCTCGTCTCCTACGGAGGTCAGGCGAGGATCGCCTTCGGCACCTGGCCAAAGACATCCGTCAGGCGGAAGTCGCGGCCGGCGTAGCGGTAGGTGAGCTTCTCGTGGTTGAGACCGAGGAGATGCAGGATGGTCGCGTGGAGGTCGTGGACGTGCAGCTTGTCCTCGACGGCCTTCGCCCCGTAGTCGTCGGTGGAACCGTAGGAGAGACCGGGTTTCACGCCGCCGCCCGCGAGCCACATGGAGTAGCCCTTGGCGTTGTGGCCGCGTCCGTCACCCGCGCCGTTGGTGGGCGTGCGGCCAAACTCGCCGCCCCAGATGACGAGCGTGTCCTTGAGCAGGTCACGCTGCTTGAGGTCGGCGAGGAGCGCGGCGATGGGTTGGTCCACGGCGGCGCAACTGGAGATGAGCCGGCTCTTCAGGCCGTTGTGGTGGTCCCAGCCCTGGTGGCACACCTCGATGAAGCGCACGCCCGCCTCAGCCAGCCGGCGCGCCATGAGACACTGCTTGCCGAAGTTGTCGGTGCTGCCCTGCCCGATGCCGTAGGCCTTGAGCGTGGCGGCGGATTCCTTGCTCATGTCCATGACCTTGGGCACTTCGCTCTGCATGCGGAACGCGAGTTCGTAGGACTCGATGATGCCTTCGACTTCCGGGTTCGCGCCGGTGGTGGCGAGCAGGTCGCGGTTCATCCCCTGCACAAGGTCGAGCTGGGCGCGTTGGGCGTCCGCGGAAAGGCTGCTGTTCTTGATGTTGCCGATGCCCTGGTTGTTCCCGGTGTCGTTGCGGCTGGCCTTCCTGACCACGGGGCCGGTGCTGGGCGGGGCGTCCATGCGCGTGCCCTGGAAGGATGCGGGCAGGAAGGCGCTGCCGTAGTTCTGCGCGCCGCCGAGCGCGATGGGCGCGGCGATGGTGAGGTAGCCGGGCAGGTTCTGGTTCTCGGTGCCGAGGCCGTAGAGCGTCCACGCGCCGAGCGAGGGTCGCACGAAGCGCGCGCTGCCGGTGTGGAGCTGCACGAAAGCCTGCGGGTGGTTCGGGATGTCGGTGTGCATGCCGCGCAGCAGGCACAGCTCGTCCGCGTGCCGGGCGACCTGCGGAAAGGCCTCGGAAATCCACAGCCCGCTCTGGCCGCGCTGTTTGAACTCCGCGACGGGCGCGACCAGCTTGCCCTTGTCGCCCGACTTGCCGGCGTCGGTGGTGAGCTTGGGCTTGTAATCGAACGTGTCGAGATGCGACGGCCCGCCCTGCATGGCGAGGAAGATGACGCGCTTGGCCCGCGCGGGGAAATGCGGCACCTTGGGCAGCGTGGGGCTTTGGTAGCCGGCGGCTTCGGCGCTCAGGCCGGCGAACGCGAGGTAGCCGAAGCCGGCGGAGACGCTCTTGAGCATGTCGCGCCGGGTGAACGAGTGCGGAGTGCGGAGTGCGGAGTGCGGAATGGAAGACATGGTGTGAGGATGGTTCAGTTTTTTTTGGTGCGGCTGTTGGTTCGGGAAGTTCGAATGGAAGCGACGGCGATGGCGGTGAGTTCGTTGGCTTCGGCGAGCAAGGCGGCCGTCTTTTCCGCCGGCATCTGCCCCGATTCGGTGACAAGCTCCAGCCACAGGGCGGACTCGTCCGCCTCCTCCTCGACAATGCCCATCTTGGATTGGAAGTCTGCCGCGCTCCGTGCGCGGCAGGCGCTGCGGTAGTTGGCCGCGACCGAAGTGCCGGAGCGCAACAACTGCCGTCCCAACACATCGCCGACCCGCCCGTTCGGCAAGTTCTCGGTCAGCTTGATGACGCGCACCGCGAACTGCTTGGTTCTCTGTTTCAAGTCATTCATGGCCGGCACTCGTTCTAGTTGCCCATACGCTGCCTACGCCGTCTTCATTCCGCATTCCGAATTCCGCACTCCGCATTACTTGACGTAACGGAATTCAGCGGAAGCAAACAGGGCCTGGCAGAAAGTGGTCAACGCGGCTTCGGGCGAACTGCCGCGTCCGGAGGCGTGGGTGTTCAGATAGCTTTCCGCGCGGGTGATTTCAGCGGCGGTGGGCGGGCGGGAAAACGCGGTGAGGTAGGCGGCGGTGATGCGTTCCTTCGCGTCGGCGCTGGTGCCCTGGAAGCGCTTGGCAAACGCGGCGGCGTTCTCGCGGATGAACGGGCTGTTCAGCATGTAGAGCGCCTGCGACGGCACGGTGGTCACCTCGCGCGCGGCCACGACGAGGCTCGGCTCGGCGAAGTCAAAGAGGTCGAGCGCCTCGGGCAGCATGTCGCGCACGATGGGCAGATAGACGCTGCGGTGGCGGGAGTCGCCCTTGAGCGTGGTGCGCGCGGCGCGGCCGAGGTCGGTGTCGCCCAGCGAGCTGAGGGGCGAGCCGTGCGGGGCTTGAAGGTCGAGCCGGCCGCTCAGGGCGAGGATGCCGTCGCGGATGGACTCGGCGTCGAGCCGGCGCTGGTTCGCGCGCCACAGGAAATTGTTGTCCGGGTCGGCGGCGAAGTTCTTCGCGTCGGACGCGCTGCTGAGTTGGTAGGTGCGGGTCAGGACAACTTCGCGGACGAGCTTCTTCACGGACCAGCCGTTCGCCACGAAACGGTTCGCAAGGTAGTCGAGCAGCTCGGGATGCGTCGGGCGTTCGCCGGTCGCGCCGAAGTTGTCCGGTGTGCTGACGATGCCCTCGCCGAAAAGATGCTGCCAGACGCGGTTCGCCATCACGCGGGCGGTGAGCGGGTTCTCAGGAGCGGTGAGCCAGTTCGCGAGTTCGAGGCGGCCGCTCTGGCCGGGCGCAATCTTCGCCGGCTCGGTCGCGCCGAGCACGGTCACGAAACCGCGCGGGATGACCGGCCCTTTCTCTTCCAGCTCGCCACGCACGTAGATGGGGCAGTCGGCAGGCTTGCCGTCGAGCACGGCCATCGCGAACTCACCGCTCGGCTCGCCGGGAAGCTTCGGCATCGGCGGGGCCTCCCCATACTTCGTGGGCTTCTTTGCGGGCTTGGCTGTTTTCGCCCCGCCAGACAACCGCTCGAAGGCGGCGACCTTCTCCGCCTCGGTCATGGCCTTGAACCGGGCGGCGAGCTTGGGGTTCTTCTTCACATACTGCTTGAGCCGCGTCTCCATCTCGGGCGTGAGCCTGGCGGGCGAAGCTGAGGCCACTTGCACCGGAGCGGCGGGAGCGTTCCGCGTGAGCGGCGGCGGCGGGGCGAGGGACTTCACGAGCGGCACATGCGTCGAGGGCTGGCGGCTCTTGCCGTTCTGGCCGCCACCGATGCCGAAATACGTCTCCGTGCTCTTGAAGATGCCGGCCATCGCGTAGTAATCGCGCTGCGGCACGGGGTCGAACTTGTGGTCGTGGCAGCGTGCGCAGCTCACGGTCACGCCCATCGCCGCGCGGGTGGTCACGTCAATCTGCTCGTCCACGGTTTCCATGACGAACGCCTCGCGGTTGCGCTCATTGAGGCCCTTCGGCCCGATGGCGAGGAAGCCGGTGGCGATGAGCTGCTCGTTGCGCTGCGCGGCGTCCTTCGCGGGCAGGAGGTCGCCGGCAACCTGCTCGCGGAGGAAGCGGTCGTAGGGCTTGTCGGCGTTGAAGGCGGCGATGACGTAGTCGCGGTAGCGCCACGCCTGCGGGTAGGCGTAGTTGCGCTCCTTGCCGCTGGACTCCGCGTAGCGCGCCACGTCCAGCCAGTGCCGGCCCCAGCGCTCGCCGAAGTGCGGCGATGCGAGGAGTTGGTCAACGACCTTTTCCAATGCGGAACGGGGAATGCGGAATGCGGAATGGGGCGCGGGCGAACCACAGTCCTTCACAAACGCCTGCACCTGCTCGGGCGTCGGCGGCAGGCCGATGAGGTCGAAGTAAAGCCGGCGGATGAACGTGTGCGGGTCAGCGTCGCCGACGGGCTTGAGCTTGTTCTCCTCCAGTTTCTTCAGCACGAAGCGGTCAATGTCCGACGCGCTCCACTTGGTGTCCTTGGGCTGCGGCACGGCGACGGGCTTGACCGGCTGGAACGACCAGAAGTTTTTGCCCTCGGCGAGATCGGGCTTCTTGGCGACCTTGGCCTTGCCATCGCGCGGGTCGGGCGCGCCCATGAGCACCCACTTCTCGAAGTCGGCGATGACTTCAGGCGGGAGCTTCTCCTTCGGCGGCATGAGCTGGTCCTTCTTCTCGCCACGAATGGCCGCGATGAGCAGGCTGCCCTTCAGGTCGCCCGGCTCGACAGCGTGGCCGGTCGCGCCGCCCATGCGGATGCCCTCGCGCGTGTCGAGCAACAGGCCACCCTTGACCTTCTCGGCCGCGGCGGCGTGGCACTGGTAGCACTTGGCCACCAGCACCGGGCGAATCTTCCTCTCGAAGAACGCGAGCTGGTCCGGGGAAATCTTCTCCGAGGGCTTGTCGGCGGCGGCGGCGGTCGCGACCAACGCGAGGAGACCGGCGAAGGTGGGGGAAAAAACCGCGCTGCGGAAGTTCATCGCAAATGGTCGGTTCAGCATGGTTTCAGCCACCCGCCACGGGCAGCGCGGCGGGTTGAGAAGGAAGACGGTGTAAGCGGCAGGGAAGGTTACGCGCGGAAGGCCGAGAACTTTGCCCGGCGATGACCCGCCAAAGCAAAGGCCCGGCAGCGCGGCCGGGCCTTGCATGAATCAATTGCGCGGGCGTGTCAGCGCTGGATGCGCGCGGACCCGCCCTTGGCGAAGGCCTTCACCTGCTCGACCGTCGCCATCGTCGTGTCGCCGGGGAAGGTGGTGAGCAGCGCGCCGTGCGACCAGCCGAGATTCACCGCCTGCTGCTCGTTCTCGCCGGAGAGCAGGCCGTAGAAGAAGCCCGCCGCGTAACCGTCGCCGCCGCCGACGCGGTCCACGACATCCAGCTCGCACATCGGCGACTGGTAGGTCTTGCCGTTGACCCACGCGACCGCGCCCCAGGTGTGGCGGTTGGTGGAGTGGACTTCCCGCAGCGTGGTGGCAACCGCCTTTACGTTCGGGAATTTCTTCGTGGCCTTCTCGATGACCGCGTAGAACGCCGACGGGTCGAGCTTCGAAGCGCTCTCCACGTCCTGGCCCTCGACGCCGAGACCCTTCTGCAAGTCCTCCTCGTTGCCGACGAGCACGTCCACATGCTCGACAATGCGCGCGAGCACGCCGACGGCCTTGCTCTGCCCGCCCCAGATGTCCCAGAGCTTCTGGCGGTAGTTCAGGTCGAAGGACGTGATCGCCCCGTGCGCCTTCGCGGTCTTCATCGCCTCGATGATGAGTTCGCCGGTCGTCTCGGACAGCGCGGCGAAGATGCCGCCACTGTGAAACCACCGCACGCCGTTGCCGAAGATTTCCTGCCAGTTGAAGTCACCGGGCTTGAGCTGGCCGGCGGCCTCGTTGCAGCGGTTGTAGAACACCACCGGGGCGCGCACGCCCTGGCCGCGGTCGCTGTAAACCGTCGCCATGTTCGGTCCGCGCACGCCATCGTGCTTGAAGCGCTTGTAGTAGGGCTTCACGCCCATCGCGCGGACGCGTTCGGCGATGAGGTCGCCGATGGGATAATCCACCATCGCGCTCGCGACGCCGGTGTTCAGGCGGAAGCAGTCGGAGAGATTCGCCGACACGTTGAATTCGCCGCCGCTGACGTGGATGTCGCAGTGCGACGCCTTGCGGAACGGGATGATGCCGGGGTCGAGGCGGTGGACCAGCGCGCCGAGGGACAGGAAGTCCAGCGCGCCATTCTTGGGGATGTTCAAACCAGTGCTCATGTTGTTGGGGGACGGCGGCACCCGGCGTCATGCCTGGGAATTGCAGCCAATCGAGGGCGGAAGTGTTGGCAAAACCCGGCAGGCTTGGCAACTGGCTTTCCCGGTGCCCCGTATTGGGGGCGGTTGTCTGAAACTTCCCCCCGCTTGCTGGCGTCCAGCAGGCGTCGCAAGTCAGAACTGATTCGCCATCGTGAAGTTACGCCGCTCCATCCTCCGCACCGGCTCGTGGCTGCTGTGGCTCCTGCTGGGCGCGCTCCCGGCGGCGGCGGCCAGCAAGGGCGCATCCAGCAAGTCCGCGAAGATGGACGATGGCTTCAAGCCGTTCGCCGTCATCACGGAGCGCAACGTCTTCAACGCGAACCGCAATGCTGCCGCCGCCGTGGTGGCGGTCCCGGTGCGGGCTCCGAAGCCTTCGAGGATCGAAGCCTTCGCCCTCTTGGGCACGATGAGTTCCGCGCGCGGCGCGGTGGCGTTCTTCGACGGCACCAGCACGGCGTATCGCCGGGCGGCGGAGGTGGGTGACACGCTCGGCCCCTGCACCATCGCGGCCATCGCGCACGACCGCGTGACGCTGAAGGCCGGCGATCATGAGCTGTGTCTCCCGCTGAAGATGCAGTTCCGCCGCGAGGACCAGGGCGAGTGGCGGCTCGCGGAACTGCCGGACGACTTCCAGCCCACCGCCCCGCCGCCGGGCCAGACCTACCAGCACCGCAAGCCCGATCCGCGCACGCTCACGCCCGGGCAGGTCCGCGACTACGTGATGAGCAAGCACGAGCGGAAGCTGGAGCAGCTTGCGAACGACCCGGAGAAGTCCGAGAAGCTCATGAAGGCGCTCGACAAGGAAATCGAAGGCCGCCTCCGGAAGCTGGACAAGCTCGACCGCCGGCCGCAGTAAGCGTCACTTCGTCCCCCCGCTCCGGCCCCACTCCTCGAAGACCTTCGCCATCGTCCGCACCCGCCCGGGCTGCTGGGTGGCGAGGTTGTTCAACTCGGTCCGGTCGGTGGCGAGATCGTAGAGTTCCCACGGAGCGTTCTTGAGCGAGACCAGCTTCCACGAGCCGACGCGCACCGCGCGCGCGCCGGAAGTGGCCCAGCAGAGCGAAGCGTGGCCCCCGCGCTGGCCGCCCTTCAAGACCGGCAGCAGGCTGCGGCCCGCCAGCGGCTGCACCATCCGCCCCTCGAACTGCCCCGGATACTTCACGCCCGCGACGTCGAGGCACGTCGCCGTGAGGTCGGTGATGTGGGCCAGTTCGGTGGAGATGCCGTTGGTCCGCGTGACCACGCCCGGCCACCACGCGATCAGCGGCGAGGCGATGCCGCCCTCGTGGTTCGTCTGCTTGTGCTGGCGGAAGGGCGTGTTCGACACGCTGGCCCACGCAGGCCCGGCGGTGACGAAGTTGTCCGCCGGGCCGGGCTGGATGCCCGGCTGGTTGCCGACGCGCGTCGGCGTGCCGTCCAGCCGCCACGTCTGGCCGGGCTTGTCGAGCTTCGCGTTCATCGGCTGGTCGGACGCGCCGTTGTCGGAAAGGAAGAGCACGAGCGTGTTCTGGTCCGCGCCCGTGCGGCGGAGCGTCTCCATCACCCGGCCCACACTCTGATCCAGCGCATCCACCTGCGCCGCGAAGGTCGCCATGCGCTCGGCCTCCCAGTCCTGGTTCTTCGCCTCGCTCCATGCGGGCGCGCGCGTGTCACGCGGCGAGAGCTTCGTGCTGGCCGGAATCAATCCCTGTTCGAGGAGCCGCCGGTGCCGCTGCGCGCGCGCGGCGTCCCAGCCGAGCTGGCGGTAAAGCTCGCGATACTTCGCGATGTCCGCCGGTTTCGCGTGCAACGGCCAGTGCGGCGCGTAATGCGCGAAGTAGAGGAAGAACGGCTTGTCCTTCCCCGCCGCCTCCGTGATGAACTGCGTCGCGAAGTCCGTGATGAGGTCGGTCTTGTAACTGCCCTCCGCCGGCAGCGTGAAGGGCTGGCCGTCACGGAAAAACTCCGTGTTGCGCACGGCCTTGAAGTAATTGCCCGGCCCCGCGTGCCCGGTGCTGCCGAGGAAGCGGTCCACCCGGCGTGCGATCATCGCGGGATCGTGCCAGTTATCGGCCGTGACCATGTCCAGCCGGCCCACGGCGGCGGTCGCGTAGCCCGCGCGCTTGAGCAGTTCAAACGCGGTCACGCAGCGCTGGTTTAGCAGCCCGGTCCAGCCCGAGATGCCGACCTGATGCGGGTGCAGGCCCGTCATCAGCGCCGCGCGCGAGGGGCCGCAGAGCGCGCAATTGTAGAACTGCGAGAAGCGCAGCCCGCCCTTCGCCAGCCGGTCGAGGTTGGGCGTTTGAATCTCGCCGCCGTAACAGCCGAGGTCGGAGAAGCCCATGTCATCGGCGAGGATCAGCACGATGTTCGGGCGCGGGGCGGCGGGGGCCGCAAGGACGATGCTCCAAAGCACCACCAGCATCCAAATGTGAAGGCGACGCTGCGGGGTGGCCACCACGGCCCGAAAGCCGCGCATTGGGACCATGAACCAGAAGCAGAGGGCAGGAAAATTATGGGCAGGAAGATTGCTGCCTCCATTTTCCTGCCCAAAATCTTCCTGCCCAATCCCCGGTTCATGGAGAGGAGATGTAAGGCTGGAAGTGGGAGAGGGGTGCGTTGAACCCGAACTCCGGAGCTGGGAATGCAGGTGACGCATTGACCGTGCGGGGAGCGCGGCATTCATGCCGCAGCAGGCCCCGACAGAAATGGTGCGCTCGAACGACTGCCGACTTCCTCCCGTTTCTGCGGCCTGAAGGCCGCGCTCCGCGCAATTGGCCAACATCTGGTTCGGAGTCTGGGTTGAAATCATCGCAGCGGGCCTGCGGCGGGGTGCGTTTACGGTTGGTCGAAGTCCCAGCGCTGCGGCTTGCCGGTGGCGGGCTTGAGTTCCACCCAGTCGAGCGTCACCGGGCCGGCCTGCGCGGGGAGGTGGAGGCGGAGATGCAGCAGTGAACCGGTCACAGGCAGCGCGACCTTTGCCTCCGCGCCGTCGGCGCTGGCGGGCAACGTGAATTCAGCGACCTGGCCGCTCGCGGGGAACGTCTCCTGATCGGCGGTGCGCCACTGGACTTTCGCGGGACCGCCGACGCTCTTCGCGCGCAGCGACAAGGTCACGGGGCCGGTGTGCTTCAAGCCCGTGAGGCCGAGGAAGGGATTCTTGCCGTCGGCTTCCACGACCAGCGCGCCGTCGCGGATCGTCGCCTTCGAAGATTTTGGCACCCAGCCGCCGAGCGGGGCGGCGGCCTTCTTGCCAGCCGGCGAAGTCGTGGGCGCACTCGCGACCACCTTGAAGGCCGGGTTTGGACGTGGATACGTTGCGCCGGTGTCCTTGAGGAAGCTGTCAATGAGCGCGTCCAGCTCCTTCACCTTCGCGGGCTGGCCGGCGGCGAGATTCTTCGCCTCGCTCAAATCATCCTTCAGGTTGAACAGCTCGCGCGGCGTGGCCGGGTCGAACCAGCGGATCAGCTTCCAGTCGCCGGCGCGCACCCACACGCCGCCGCCGTTGCGGGCGTGCGGGAAGTAGTTGAAGAAGGCCGCGCGGTCGAGCCGGCCCTCGCCGCGCAGCACGCGGGCGTAGCTCACGCCGTCCAGCTTCTGCTGCGCGGGCCGCGGCACCCCGGCGAGTTCGAGCACGGTCGGGTAGAGGTCAATGTGCCCGACGACATCGTGCGCGAGGCCGGGCTGGATGCGGCCGGCCCAGGCCCACATGAGCGGGACGCGCGTGCCGCCCTCGTAGAGCGTGCCCTTGCCATCGCGGAGCGGGTCGTTGTTCGTGGGCGGGAGGTCGCCGGCCCACTTCCGCCAGTCGGCGAGCGCGCCGGACTTGTTCTTCTCGGCCTTCGCGGTCTTGGCCGTGTCGGGGACGTTGCTGTGGACGTTGCCGCCGTTGTCGGAGTTGAAGATGATGATGGTGTTCTCCGTGAGCCGGAGGCGGTCGAGCGTGGCGAGGATGCGCCCGAAGCTCTCGTCCACGCTGCGGAGCATCGAGGCCATGATGGGGTTGCCCTGCTGGCCGCGCGGATCCTTGAGCTTCGCCAGCTCGCGCGTGTAAGCCTCCTTGTGCCCCCACGGGCCGTGGACGCCGTATTGCCAGAGGTTGAGGAAGAACGGCCGGTCGCGGCTCGCCTCGATGAACTTCACCGCCTCGTCCGTGACGCGGTCCACGATGTATTCGCCGGGCGGGCCGTCCGTGATGGTGCCGACGCGCTGCTGGCCGCGCGGCTCACCGTCGGGCTTCACGCCATAGGGGGAGAAGTAATTCCCCGGCGGGCCGGGGTCGGGATGGCAGTGAAAGGCGACGTCGAAGCCCTGCTGCTCCGGCCAGTGCGGCTGCGTGAGGCCAAGGTGCCACTTGCCGATGTGCGCGGTGCGATAGCCCGCCGCCCGCAACGCCTCGGCCAGCGTGAACTCGGACGGCTCCAGGTAATTCTTGCTCTCGGGCGCGAGCAGCGGGCGGTTCGCCGGGGCGGACTCGGGCAGGAACTTGTGCCCCGCCGGCTGCGGCGGCTGGTGGCCCGTCGCGCTGGTGATGCCGTGGCGGGCGGAATACTTGCCCGTGAGCAGCGACGCGCGCGTGGGCGAGCAGAGCGGCTGCGCGTAGGCGTCCGTGAAACGCAGCGCCCGCGCGGCGAAGCGGTCCATGTGCGGCGTCGGGTAATACTTCGAGCCGTAAACGCCGCAGTCCATCCAGCCCATGTCATCCACGAGGAAGAGGATGACGTTGGGGCGGCTGGCACCCCGAGCTGGTTGGCCCAGGACTGCGCCAAGGACCAGCAAGAGGAGTGCGAGACGTTTCATCACGGTGCAGGCCGGCTCAAAAATGCCGGCGAGATGGCGTCACTTCGCGGCGGCCAGCGGCTTCTCGACCTGCCAGACCTTCACGTCCGCGATGCGCACCGACTCGCCGCGCGTGACGAAGCGGTAGCCGGTCTTGTCCACGTCGAGTTCGGGATGGCCGCCTTCGAGCTTCGCGCCGTTGTCGGCCCGCGCGAACACCTTCGTGCCCTGAATCTCCACGAGCAGCGTGTGCCACTTGCCGGCCTCGAACTTGCCCGCCGCCTTGCCGAGCGTGACGATCTTCGACGCCGGGTCTTTCTTGTCCTTGTCCTTCGTGAGCGTCAGCCCGTCCTCGGCGATGGCGATGCGGAAGAGGTGCCCCTTCGCGTGGTTCCAGCTCACGTTGAAACCCTTCGCGCCGTCGAGCCGGAACGAGAAGCGCAGGATGGAATCGCGGTTCGGCTGGCCGAGCGTGAGCACGGCGGCGTGCTCGTCCGACGCCTTCTCCTTGCCGACGAGCGCGCCGTCGCGCACCTGCCAGTCGCCCTTGTTAGCGGTCCAGGCCTTGCCCAGGGCCGGCGCGGCGAAGGTCTCGTCCACCACCGGTTTGCCCGCCCGCGTGTGCAGCGGCTTGAGGTCGGCGTTCTTCTCCGCGAGGCAGAGCGTGGTGGACAAGGCAAAGGCCAGCGGGGCGGTGAGGAAGATGGTCTTGGTGTTCATGTTGATTTGTTCGCCCAGCCAGACGCCGGGACGCAGGCGAAGGTTGCCGCCGTCACGGGGCGAGGAAAAACTTCCGCTTCGAGGCGGGCACTGGCGTTGTGCCATAAAGCATCGGCCCGAGATGCGCGGGAATGTCCGTCTCAATGAGGTCCGCCCCGCGTTGCAGGAAGGCACGGTAGCCTGTCTCCAGCAGCTTGAGGTCGGCGATCTCCCGGCGGATGAACTGCCGGTCCAGGTTGCGCGAGGTGCCGATCATGCAGTGCGCGCCCTTGGCGTGGATCAGCTCATACAGGCCCTTGTCCTCCGGCGGGACGTGCCCGACGAACGCCACCACGTTGCGCCACGGGATGCCCAGCGCGTCGAACTCTGCGGCCTTCGCGCGGTTGGGAATCATCACCTCCATCATCACGTTGGGGTTCGCCGCGTGGCACGCCTGCGCGTCTTTGAACGTGTTCACGATCAGCATCGCGTGGCCCTCCGCCTTGTGCTCCTCGATCTTCTTCACGCGCACGGCCACCGGCACGTCCTTCTGGTCCAGCACGAGGACGGTCTTGCCGCGCGCCCATTCCAGCGACTCGTCCAGCGTGGGCATCTGAAACTCCGTGACGTTGCCCTCGGTGTCCTTGAGGCGAAGCTGCTTCAACTCCGCCAGCGTGAAGTCCGTCACCTTGCCCTTGCCGGTGGAAGTCCGCTCCAGCGTGGCATCATGAAAGACCACGATGGCCCCGTCCTTCGTGTAACGCGGGTCAATCTCCAGCATCGCGAAGGTGCGCTGCAACGTGCGCTCGAAGGTGGGAATGCAGTTCTCCGGGAAACCCTTGTCCGGCCCGCCGCGATGTCCGCTGACCAAGGGCAACAGCTCGCCGGTGAACTTGAACAGCGCCTGCAAGCCTTGCGCCGTCTGCGCGTCCAGCCGGTGGAGCTTGGGCGCGGAAGCATCCGCCGCCAAGGACTGGTCGCAGATGACGAACAGGCAGGCAAGGAGCGCGGGAATGTGTTTCATGGCGTGCTGCGCGATGCTCACACCGCCGCCGCATCGTGTCACGCCTTCGCCACTCCGTTTCAACGCAGGGACGCAAGGGCGCGGAGGACCAATCCAAGTTCAACCACGAAGGCACGAAGAACACAGAGGCTTTCCTTGGTGGCCCCCTTTGTGCCCTTTGTGCCTTCGTGGTTCAATCCGGTTCGGTGGTTGGATTGCGCCTCCGCGTCTTGGTGTCTTTGCGTTGAATCTCCCCGAACCCCAAAAGCCTGGGGCGGCACTGCTGCGCCCTGTCCCACCACTGCTACCGGCTGGGAAGGCACTGACACGGCTTGGGTGGGCGGTGACGCCGCCTGTGGCTTCGGTGATACGGCTTGGGGACCGACTGATACGCCCTGAGTGGCCGGTGATACGGGTTGGGAACCCGGTGATATGGCTTGGGTGGGCACTGATACGGCCTGAGGGTGTGGTGATACGGCTTGGGGAGGCACTGATACGCCCTGGGTGGGCACTGATATGGTTTGGGAGGGCACTGATATGAGCGCCAAGTGCCTTCCCAGACGGTTTTTACGTGGTTTCAGCCGATTCGGGTCGAAACCCAGGCCATTCGTGGTCAAAAAGAGACAGCATCGAGTTACTAGCACCGGTATGGCGATGGGATTTACCCAATCGCCGCGTTGAACTGCTCCTTCGACTTCACTTGCCGGTCGGCTGATTCGTTCCACCACCCGCTGGGATACGGCCTTGCTCGCGGAGGTATGCCACCGTGTGGGCCAGTCTCTCCTGAAACTCCTTTTCCGGCAGGAAGTCCCAGCCAAGTCCCGGCGGATGGAAGCAGACCGCCCGTCCGACTGCTTTCGTCTTGTGCAGGCTGTGCGCCCAGCGGGTCGGCTTCCAATAGTAGAGCAAGACCAGTCCGCCGGGGTCATTCGTTCTCAGCCCTTCCACGTATCTGTGGCAGCACAGGTCGGCGGTGAACGTCTTGTGCTTTTCCCAGTGGGCGACGAGCGGCTGTGCCTGAGCATGACTGGTGAAGTGGTCAACTTCATGGCTTTGTTTGACACACTTGGCGAGCGAGTCCAACGGGTCTTTGCCGCCCTTGGGATACCACCCGCCGTTCGCCTCTGCGTAATCTTTGAGCTGCCAGTGAATGAAGCTGCGGCAGTTGGCGCAGGACGACGATGGCTTTATGACGAACTTCTCGTAGGCCGCGTATCCGCCAAATCCCACTGCGGCAAGCGCAGCCAATGCGATTGCGATTTTGGTGAGATGCTTACGCACGCTCGGTGACATCATAAGTTTGTGCCAAAAACCGTGCGCAAGACATCCGGTGGTGGTGATTCAGTCTCAAACAGCAGCCTCACCAAACGGCCACCCTCACCGTCAGCCGCACTGTCACCGCACGGAAGCACTCGGCTCGCTGCGGCGTGGAAACCATCAGGTTGCAAAATCTGAATGGTGACCATGCATTCACCGCCTCCCAGCCAGCTACTGGTTAGCACGCGCACTCTGCCACTGCCATCGGATGCGATCGGACGCAGTGAGCCAAAGGAAAGCCGCCCCAAGTAGCTAAAACCACGGCGTCCCTGCTGGAAAACGAGGTGGGAGTTGCCGCCTGTGCCGTGATGCGCTTGCTGTGAAACGAAAATTTCGCCGACCCCGTCGCCATCAATGTCAATACGCTGGCACGCCAACGGGTTCGCGCCGAGCAGCGAAGAAGCCCAGGCTTCGACATCCGAACGACTGGCTGTGCCGCGCCTAAACTCGGATGGCACGGGAAACCGCCCGCTCGCAAAGAACTCATCGGTGAGTGTGTAGCTGTGGCGTTTGGCGCAGGAGGGAACCAGTGTGGCAACGCAGAGCAGCGTGGCAATCAGGGTGGCTTTCATGACGTGGAGGTTCGCCTCACTTGCCGCCGCTCTTGAGTCTGGCCTCGATGTGCGTGCGCAGTTCCCGCATCCGCTTGGAACCATCGTAAATTTGCTCAGGGGTCATTCGGGCCGCCAAGGCTTCGCGCTGCTTGGCTGCTGCTTCGTCTGTCCGGGCGGCCAAGCTCAACCATGCATACGCCTCCATGTAATCCTTCACCACACCCTGGCCATTGGCATAGCGGGCACCCAGATTGAATTGAGCCAGAGGGTGATTCTGTTCCGCCGCCTGACGATACCACTTCACCGCCTCGGTAAAATCTTGCCCCACGCCTAGGCCTCTCTCGTAGCACATGCCCAGACCAGCTTGCGCAGGGGCGTGATTCTGCGCGGCGGCTTTGCGATACCACATCACTGCTGCAACATAGTTCGACTCCACGCCTTGGCCGCTGAGGTAGTAAGTGGCGAGATTGCCTTGAGCCGGGGCATAATCCAGCTCCGCAGCCTTGAGATACCAGTGAGCGCTCTCTTTGAGGTCTCTTTCCACACCTCGTCCGTGCTGATGGTGGACACCCAAGTTGTATTGGGCCTTGGCCTCATTCTGTTTGGCGGCCTTACGAAACCACTTCACCGCTTCCGCGTCGTCCTTCGCCACGCCCTGGCCCTCCGCGTAACACACGCCCAGACTGTATTGAGCTGCGGCGAGTTCCTGCTCCGCCGCCAGGCGATACCACTTCGCCGCTTCCATGGGGTTCTTCGTCACGCCTGTGCCCCCGTCGTAGCATTCTCCAAGATTGTGTTGTGCCGGGGCGTAACTCTTAGCCGCAGCCTTCCGATACCATCTCACGGCCTCCGTGAAGTCTTGTCCCACGCCGAGTCCATCCCGGTGGCATACGCCCAGGTTGCATTGTGCCTCGGGGTCATCCTGCGCGGCGGCTTTGCGAAACCACTTAACCGCCTCCGTATGGTTTTTGGGCACGCCTTCACCCTTGAAATAGCAATAACCCAGAAGCGCTTGACCCCGGGCGTGGTTTTGTTCAGCGGCACGGCGAACCCACTTCACTGCCTCTTTGATGTCTTTCGGCACGCTTTCGCCAGAGTGGTAGCAACCACCCAGCAGAACTTGAGCATCGGCGTCACCCTTCTCGGCCCGAACTTTGTATTCTTGGAAGCGCTGGCGCTCGCTCGGCTGGGCAGATGCGTTGGTCAAAACCAAACCAGCAGCACAAAGTAGCACGGCGCTTAAGGGGGCTTTCATTAAGACAAAGTGGGGATTGGGCTATCGCCGCGCAAGAGCGGAATCGCCCTCACACGGTGGAAGGGTAGCTCGACATTCCAATGTCGAGTTTGGGGCGTTCGTGGCTCAAGCAATTCTCGACATCGGAGTGTCGAGCTACGGGTTCACTTCGCCGCCTTGTTATTCTTCCCCTTCTTGGCGGGTGCGCCGGGTTCGGGGCCGTCGTTGTCGGCTTTGCCGCCGCCCCAGAGGGGTTTCACGTTGGCCTTGTTCCACTCGTCCCACTTGGCTTGCAGTTCCTTCACCTTGTCGGGCTGCGCGGCGGCGAGGTCTTTCGTTTCGCCGAGGTCGTCGCGGAGGTGGTAGAGCTTGGCGGCGCTCACCGGTTCGCCGCGTCCGGTGCGGGTGTCAACGGCGGTTCATCCAGGGCCGGCATTGACCGCAGAGGCGCGATTAACACAGAGGTTCATGGGTCGGGTCTGCGGTCGGCGACGCCAGAGCAATGCGATTGGCTCAATTGGAACGGCAACCCGGTGGTGGACGGTCGCCCCTTCCGCCCGGGGCACGGCTACGCCCGCCCCGCCGCCGCCGCGAAGGGCTTCAAGTCCTGCATCAGCTTCGCGAAGCCTTCGAGGGTGAGCTGTTGCGCGCCGTCGCTCCAGGCTTCGGCGGGGTTCGGGTGCACCTCGATGAGCAGCGCGTCCGCGCCCATCGCCACCGCGCCCTTGCACATGGCCACCACGAGGTCCGCACGGCCCGCGCCCTGGCTGGGGTCAGTCACGATGGGGCAGTGCGACTCCTTCTTGATGATCGGGATGGTGGAGAGGTCGAGCGTGTTGCGCGTGTAGGTCTCGAAGGTGCGGATGCCGCGCTCGCAGAACATCAGGCCGGGGTTGTTGTTCGAGAGGATGTATTCGCCGGCGAGGAGCCACTCCTCGATCTTCATGGCGAGGCCACGCTTGAGCAGGACGGGCTTGCCGGTCTGGGCGGCGGCGATGAGGAGCTGGAAGTTCTGCGCGTTGCGCGTGCCGATTTGGAGCACGTCGGCATACTCCGCGACCATCTCCGCGTGATCCTCGGAAAGCAGCTCGGTGATGACGGCGAGGCCGGTGGCTTTGCGGGCCTTGGCCAGCAGCTTCAGGCCCTTCTCGCCGAGGCCTTGGAATTCGTAGGGCGAAGTGCGGGGCTTGAATGCGCCGCCGCGGAGCACCTGCGCGCCGGCCTTCGCCACGGCCTCGGCGGTCTTCAGCAACTGCTTCTCGCTCTCAACGGAGCACGGACCAGCCATGACGACGAGTTCCTTGCCGCCGATGACGCAGCCGTTGGGGAGGGTGATGGTGGAGTTGGCCGGGTGCGCCTCGCGGCTGACGAGCTTGAAGCGCTTCTGGATGGGCATGACGCTCTCGACCTGCGGCAGGGCGGTGAGCGTCTCGAGGGTGTGGTGCGTGCGCTCGTCGCCGATGGCACCGATGACGGTGCGGGCGACGCCGCGCATGACGTGCGGGCGGTAGCCGAGCCGGCGGATCTCGGCGAGCACGGCGGACTCTTCACGTTTCGAGGACTTGGGGCGGAGGACGATGATCATGCGGTGCTTTGGTAGTGTGGGCCGCGCCGGGTGAAAATGCAAAAACCGCAGGCGACGGCCTGCGGTTTGTCGGTTGAGTGCTTTCGATGTCAGCGCAACCCGGCAAGCCAGCAGGCGGGGCGGCTAAAGTAATAGCCGCCGCTGCTAAATTGCCAGGAGCCGTAGTTCATTCGCGCGGCAACGTAGCAGGCGAAGGGGAAGCGTCAACGCCCGTTTTGACGGGCTTCACAGCGTCTCGACGATGAGCGGGTGCTCGGGCGGCGCGAGCGGGGAGAAGGCGAAGGCGGTCTTGAGCCGGGCGCAGGCGGCTTCGGCTTGCTCCTGCGTGACGGCGTGAATCCGGCCCAGCACCGTGCCGCGCCGGACTTCCTCGCCGGGCTTGGCCAGCGCGTCAATGCCCACGTCCGGCTGGATCACGGAAGACTTGGTCATCCGCCCGCCGCCGAGGTCGCGGACAATCTCGCCGATGATCTTCGCGTCGCAGTGGATGATGAAGCCATCCTCGTCGCCGGTGCATTCCTGCACGACGGGTGCGGTGTGGTCGTGCTGGAGCTTGGCGCGGAAGGCTTCGAGATCCGCGCCTTGGGCGGCGATGAGTTCGTCCCACTTGCGGCGTGGCGCGCCGGAGGTGAGGCAGTCCGAGGCCACCTGCCGTGCGTGGACGAGGCCGTGCGACTTGTCCGTCTGCACGAGCAGCGAGGCGGCGCATTCGACGACGAGGGTTTGCAGGTCGGCGGGGCCGCAGCCTTCGAGACATTCCACCGCTTCCTTCACCTCCAGCCAGTTGCCGACGCTGCGGCCATGCGGCGCGCTCAGGTCCACGAGCAGCGCGCGGGTCATCACGCCGCACTCGACGGCGAGGCTGACGATGGACCACGCGAGGTCGCGGGCCTCGTCGCGCGAGGGCATGAACGCCGCCGGGCCGAACTTCACGTCCATGATGAGCGCATCGAGCCCCTCGGCGAGCTTCTTGGAGAGGATGCTCGCGGTGATGAGCGGGATGCTGGGCACGGTGGCGGTCACGTCGCGCAGGGCGTAGAGCAGCTTGTCGGCGGGAATCATGTTTGCGGTCTGGCCACCCATTGCGACGCCGATGCGCTGCGTCTGCTCGACGAGCCGCTCCGGGCCGAGCTGGGTGGTGAGGCCGGGGATGGACTCCAGTTTGTCCAGCGTGCCGCCGGTGATGCCGAGGCCACGTCCGGAGATCATCGGCACGCGGAAGCCGAGGCACGCCAGCAGCGGTGCGAGCGGGAGCGAGACCTTGTCGCCGACGCCGCCGGTGGAGTGCTTGTCCACGATGGGGCGCGGGTCGGACTGGGGGAACTTGAGCACCTCGCCGGAGTCGCGCATGGCGAGCGTGAGGGCGCGGGTTTCGCCGCCGTCGAGGCCGCGATAGAAAACCGCCATGAGGAAGGCGGACATCTGGTAGTCGGGAATGCCGCCGGCGACATAGGCGGCGACCACCTCCTGAAGCTGGGCCGGGGTCAGCGCGCGGCCGTCGCGTTTGGCTTCGATGAGCGGCAGGAAGTTCATGCGCCCGGGCGGTGGCATGGGCGCTACCTCATGCCCAGCTTGGCGGCCCCGATGACCCCGGCCAAAATGAAGAGGAGGCCGAAGAGGCCGAACGCCTCGCCCCACGCCTCGTCCAGGGGATAGGCGGACCGGTTGAGCCTGAGCTGCTCGGCCTCGAACTTGGCGCGCGCATCCTTGTCCGCGAGGAACGCGCGCAGCTGGGGGAGCCTGGTTTCCCGGAAAGCCTTGATCGCCTCTTCGCTGACCTTCACGCCCTCCAGGTCGGCGATGGGCAGGTTCTGGGCAATGAAGGGTCTGAGTTCCGCGTCGGTCTTGGCGTTGACCGCAGCCTTGGCCTGGTCAACTCGCGCCTTATACTGCGCTTCGATGCGCGGCGCATAGAGGGCGTCAACGTGGCGGCCCAGCGCCACCCAGACCATGATCCCGCTGACGGCAAAGGTGGCCACGCACGCCGCGCCGCCCAGCGTCGAGGACGCGCCGCGCCCCAGCGTCCGCGCGCCGAAGCCCGCGAGCAGGCCCGCCACCGCCGCCATGTAAGCACCGGGGCGGCCGGTGATTTTCAGCAGCGCGAACCAAAGGGCCGCGCCCAGGAGCGCGCCCACGACCGCTCCGGTGACGCCCAGCGCGAGGCTGGGTTCGCCGCGCGCCGCGGCGGTCGGGGCGGCTGGTTTGGCGGCGGGCTTCGCGGGCGAAGGTGACGACGGCGCCGATGGACCGGCGGGCTTGGCTGGCGGAGCGGCCGGCCGGCTGCCCGGCGGCGGGCGGTTGGGCTTCGGAACCTCCAGCGGCTTCAAGTTGGGGCCGGATGATTTGCCGGTGGGAGCCGGACCGAATGGGTCGCTAACCGGCGTGTCTGACGTCCCGGGCGCGGCAGGTGACGCCGGAACCTCCGCCGGAGGGGCTGCGGGCGCGCTGGCGCCAGCGGGGGCGGCTGGTGGAGGCGTTCCGGCGGGTGCGGGTGCCGTGGGAGGAGTGGGCGCGGTGGCGGGTGCCGTGGGAGGAGTGGGCGCGGTGGCGGGACCGGCTGGAACTGGCTCGGCCGCGGGTGCGGCAGCGGCAGCCACCGGAGCCGGTGCGGGCGCGGGCGCGGGCGTGGCGAGGTCGGCGGCGTGCTTGGCGATGTAGTTGCGGATTTCCTCGTTCGCCAGCGGCGTGAGATCGGCCTGGCAGCCCGGGCAGGTGACGGCCCCGGGCATTTCCTGCTCGGCGAGTTCGAGGTCGAACTTGTAGCGCGCTCCACAGGCGCAAACGACTTTGATTTCCTTGAGGGGCCGTGAGCCGGTGCCGGCGGGCGGCGGCGGCTTGCCGGCGAGGAAGTCCACCAGCGCGTTGCAGGCGGGCGTGGCGGGCGCGCCGCAGGTGGGGCAGACCAGGCCGTCGGGCGCGCGACCGCTCGCCAGGTCCATGCCGAACTTGAAGCGGTTGCCGCACTGGCAGGCGATTTTGGTGTCAATCATGGACGGTCGCACCCGGCTGGTTTCCCCAGTCCGTTGAAAGCAAGTCGCGGTGACGGGCGGGTTCGTAACCCGAACGCGCCCGCCCGCAAAGGAAAAACCTGCCCTGGACCGGACCCCTGTCAGCGCCGGAGCTTCTTCTCCAGCAGCATCACGGTCTGGCGCACGCCGGAGTCCACTTCCATGCGGTCCTTCACGAGCCGGCAGGCGTGCAGCACGGTGCCGTGGTCGCGCCCGCCGAAGGCCTCGCCAATGGTGTTGAGCGAGCTTTCGGTCATCTGGCGTGAGAGGAACATGGCGATCTGGCGCGGGAAGGCGATGTTCTCGGGCCGGCGCTTGCTGGTCATGTCGGCGATGCGCAGGTCGAAGTGCTCGGCGACGCGCTTCTGGATGACCTCGATGCTGAGGGTGAAGCGGCTTTCCTCGTGCAGCACGTCGCGCAGGAGGTTCTCCGCGACCTCGATGCTCATCGGCTTGCCGGTGAGCGAGGCGTAGGAGACGACGCGGATGAGCGCGCCTTCGAGCCGGCGGATGTTCGTGCGGATGCGGTTGGCGAGGAAATCGGCAATGTCGTCGGGCAGCGTGCAGCCCATCGCCGCCGCGCGTTTGCGCAGGATGGCCATGCGCGTCTCGACATCCGGCGGCTGCAAGTCCGTGACCAGCCCCCACTCGAAGCGCGAGACGAGGCGCTGCTCCAGCCCCTGAATCTCGCTGGCCGGGCGGTCGCACGTCAGGACGATTTGTTTGTGCCCCTCATGCAGGGCGTTGAAGGTGTGGAAGAACTCCTCCTGGATGCGCTCCTTGCCGGCGAGGAACTGCACGTCGTCAATCAGCAGCAAATCGGTCTGGCGATACTTCTTGCGGAAGCGCGCGAGGGAGTTGTCCTGCAAACCGGCGATGAACTCGTTGGTGAACTTCTCCGTGGTCATGTAAACCACCCGCGCGCCCTTCTTGTGCGCGGCGACATGGTGGCCGATGGCGTGCAGCAGGTGCGTCTTGCCCAGCCCGACGCCGCCGTAGAGGAAGAGCGGATTGTAGGACTTGCCCGGTGCCTGCGCCACCGCGAGCGCCGCCGAGTGGGCGAACTGGTTGTTGCCGACGACGAAGGTGTCGAAGGTGTTGCGCGGGTTGAAGGCGGAGTCAGCGTCTTGCGAAGGGGGGATGCTGTTGCGTGCGGACGCGGCGGCTTCGGCTGACTTGCCCTTGACCGGGTGATGGTTCGTCGTGGGCGCGTGCGCCGAGACCCGGAAGCGCACCTCCAACTGCTTGCCCGTCGCGCTCGCAATCACATCGCGCAGCAGTCCGATATAGTTGTCCTTGAGCCACACCTCGCAGAAGTCATCGGCGACTTCGAGGGTGAAGGCGGCGGCGTCCATGCCGACCGCGCGCACCGGCGCGAACCAGAGGTTGTAAATCTCAGGGTTGAGGAGCGAGCGGAGGTTTTCCTGGGCGGCTGACCAGATTTTTTCGGCGTTGGGCTGCATTCGCGTGGGTTTTCGCCAAAGCTCGGTTCCATCCACCTTATTCACGCCGCTCTGTTACGGCCGGGCAACACCGATAAAGGCGCGAAAAATCGCGTGCTTTTGGGTGGGTCCGGCGGATTGAACAAAGCGCTTCATGGCGGCGTGGTTGGTGGGTTGGAATCAGCTTAACAAGTTCAAGTTCAATTACTTAGAGTTCAGAACTCCCAATTTTCGAGGAAAAACGTCCCTCAGTGTTATGACGACCGAAAGTGCATTGACTGCGACAGCTTGTAGGGCAGTGAACGGGTGCTGGGAAGGACAATATATCAAGTCTTGTTCGCAGGTTATTCACAGCCGGAGTTTGCCCAGTAAAATCGGGGGTTTTCTGTAGTTTTACCGCCGCCGCGCGCCACCACCGGATTGCCGGTGGTGAAAAAGTCAGCGTGTCACACGGCCAAGTCCCCGGTCTCCTCCGTGCGGATGCGCGTCACGCTCTCGATGGTGCTGATGAACACTTTTCCGTCGCCAATCTTGCCGGTCTTCGCGGCGGTGACGATCGCCTTGACCGCGTTCTGCACGTTGGCGTCGGTCACGACAATCTCGAGCTTCAGCTTCGGCAGAAAATCCACCACGTATTCGCTGCCGCGATAGATCTCCGTGTGCCCCTTCTGCCGGCCGAAGCCTTTCACCTCGACCACCGTCATGCCCTCGACGCCCACGCTGGTCAGGGCTTCTTTCACGTCGTCCAGCTTGAAGGGTTTGATGATGGCCTCGATCTTTTTCATAAGGTGTAGCGGAGGGCGATACTAGCCCCGAAGCCCTCGCTGTAAATCGGAAACTCGCCGCGCGGGTGGAATTACTGCGTGTCTCCTGCGTGCCGATGGGCGGCGCGGCTCGCTAGGCCGGCTCCGCGAGGTTCGTGTCGCGGGTGCCCAGGGCCAGCGTGTGGCCGTCGGCGGTGCGCAGTTCGAGCCGGTCCAGTTCGCCCACCATCGTGATGCCGCTCCAGGTCTGAGCGGTGATGTCGCCGGCCACGCCGGGGACGAAGGGCTGGTCCTGCTGCACCGCGCCCTCGCGCAGGAACAGCACGATGCCCGTCGCGAAGCCGGGGTCGCGCACCCACGTCTTGAGCTGGCCGCCGCCGAGGTCGCGCCAGTTGAAGCGCAGCGGCGCGGGGCCGCTCTCGTCCGGGAAGATGCGCGGCAGGCTCGTGGCGATGGGCTGGCCGGGGAACTTCACCGGGATGAGCGCGTGATAC